>ERZ779866.2976-NODE-2976-length-14282-cov-3.656428_pt1 | contig 14282 bp, 10 predicted proteins | sample MGYA00511248_ERZ779866 | MGnify/ENA primary metagenome ERZ779866 (study PRJEB29588, sample SAMEA2155758) | human gut metagenome | biome: human gut; feature: human-associated habitat; material: faeces | place: Denmark | collected 2008/2010 ... | reverse complement strand
ACGCGCCTTTAACCGCGGTGATGGGGGATAAAGAGGAGTTTGAATCAAGAAGAAGGGTACTGTCCAACTTCTTCTCCACGATAAAAGCCTACTCAGGCAAATTTCGCTTTATTTTTATCACGGGAGTAACGCGTAATTTCAATGATTCGATATTCTCTTCATTTAACATTCTTGAAGATATCAGCTTTAATCCTACTTATGGTGCTCTTGTCGGCTACTCTCAAGAAGAGCTTGAGCATTATTTTAAAGATTATCTTGAAAACGCGGTAACGGAGCTTAATGAGGATTTAGGTGAAGATAAATATACCTATGATTCATTAATTGAAGCTCTAAAATTAAATTATGACGGTTATTCATTTGACCGCAGATGCAGACATCATGTCTACAATCCGTGGTCAATATTAAACTTTTTAAAAAATCCTCAGGAAGGCTTTTTGCCTTATTGGCTTACAACAGGTGGAGCCAAACCGTCGCTTTTGGTAAATTATCTAAATACTTTTATTGATAAAAAAGTAAAGAAAACCGAGCTTGTTGATTATTTAAATCTTGAGTTCACCAAGATAACATCAGCCGCGGAATTATCACCTAATATCTCAAGCATTGAGGATGAGAATTTCCTGTTCTTTGCTATTTTGTATCAGGCAGGATATTTCACGATAAAAGATGCGGGGATTAATTATCTTGAAGTGGGGCTTCCCAATCTTGAGGTAAAAAAGGCCTTTGCCGAGTTGGTAATAGAAAAACTTACTAATAAAGATGCCATTGCCGTAAATGATGTTTATAAAGATAGAATCGCCGACGCGTTAGCGCATAAAGACTTTACAGCGCTAAAAGAAGAATTCAACAAAATCTTGAATGAATTTTCTTATGAAAGCGTAATAAGTTTTAAAGAATACGCCTTTCGTGACGTTTATAAAGTGATACTGCAGTTACTTGGCTATAACACCTATACTGAATATCAAACGGCACTTGGCAGAAGCGACTTATGCTTTGAAGATGATGACAAGCTTTATATCTGTGAGTTTAAAGTCATAAGTAAGGCTGATAATATTCAAGAGAAACTTGCAAAAGACAAAGAACAAATCAGGGAAAAGAGATACGGTTTAAGAATTACCGATAAGGAAGTAATTACGCTTGCAATTGTCATTGTTAATGAAAACGCAAGCGATACGCAAAAGCCGATGCGTGAAGTGGCAGCAGTAGAACAAGTTAATTAATAAATTTTTAGGTTGTAGATCTAAATTTTGTGTAGTAGTTTCAAAAAATGTATTTTTTTGGCACTAATTAAGCGTTTTTGTATATTTCTTTACATTTCCCTATATATAATCAATGAATAGGATTAAAAAGGGTAGTGTGTTATGGAATATGACTTCGTTCGTAAAGTAAAAGAAAAAGATCCGGTTTTAGCAATTTGTTACGATTTTGATAAGACATTGTCTCCTGACGATATGCAGGCTCAGGGCTACATTCAGGCAATGGGCAGTAATGTTGAAGATTTTTGGCAAGTATCAAACGATTTAGCGATGAAAAACGGAATGGACGCAAATCTTGCCTATATGTATTTAATGTTAAATCGCGCTTACGGTAAACAATATATAACCAGAGAAGTTCTTGAGGAATACGGATCGCAGGTAAGATTATTTAACGGTGTTGAATCATGGTTTGACAGAATTAATCAATACGGTAAAGAGCATGGCGTAATCGTTGAACACTATATTATTTCATCCGGCTTAAAAGAAATGATTGAGGGTACGTCTATAGCAAAGCGCGGAGTGTTTTCAGGAGTATACGCAAGTTCGTTTTTATACGATGAAAGCGGAGTCGCGGTATGGCCGGCACAAGCTGTCAATTACACTAATAAAACCCAATTTTTGTTTCGTATAGAAAAAGGAATGCTTGATGTTAACGATCAGGGAATAAATGATTATTTCCCGGTTTCGGAATTTCGCGTTCCGTTTAGAAATATTGTCTATATAGGCGATAGTGCGACGGATATCCCTTGTATGAAGCTTGTTAACGTATATGGTGGACATGCTATAGGAGTTTACAATCCGGCAAACAATAATCGCGCTAAGGTTTATCGCATGCTTAAGGATAATCGCATTAGGTTTTTTGCAGCTGCGGATTATTCAGAGGGCAAAGAACTGGATATCCTTATAAAAAGTATTATTGATAAGACTATTTCTTATGAGAAGCTTGAAAATATCCATCTTGTAAATGAAAAAGAAGCTCTTAATTCTTAAAAACAATTAAAAATTTCATTTGTTTTGTTTTTGGTACTTGAAAGAAAAAAGTCCTTCTTTTAACATTTAAAAAATTTTGTGAGTTCGGAGATCTCAATGGCTACTATCCGTTTAGCTACAGCTGATGACGCTGCAGCTTTGATTGAAATCAGCAAACAGTATATCGACACCCCGATTACTTTGGCTTATGAAGTTCCTTCTTTGGCTGAGAGTATTGCAAAAATCGATGCGATTTCACGTTCTTATCCTTTTTTAGTTGTTGAAGATAACAAAAATGTTGTCGGTTTTGCTTATGCTCATCGTAACCTAGAGCAGCCGGCAATGTCTTGGAATGCAGAGCTTCGCGCTTTCATTGATTTGAATCAGCGCGGACACGGTTACGGTTTTGTCATGATGGAAGTCTTAATTGATATTTTAAGACTTCAAGGCGTATATAACGTTTATTCTTCCGTTACCGAAGGCAATCCGCGCAGTGAATCTTTGCATCGTAAACTCGGTTTTGATAAAACCGGAGTTATGCACAAGACCGGATATAAAAACGGACGTTGGCTTGATGTTCATTTACTTGAGCGCCGCATTCTTGAAGTAGACGGGGAGCCGTCTCCTTTTATTCCGTTACGCCGAATCGATCACGAAAAGGTTCAGGAAATTATCTGTGCCGCCAATCAGCGTTTGGCAGCGCGTGCTTAATTTTGTTTTCTGTTTTTTTTAATGTATCAATTACTCGGAGATTTTTAACACATGTTCAATATGGGAAACATGATGAAGCAGGCTCAGATGCTTCAGGAACGTCTTAAAAAAGCCCAGGAAGAAATTGCCGCTTTGGAAGTAACCGGTGAGGCGGGAGCAGGTCTTGTCAAAGTAACCGTTAACGGTTCTCATCAGGTTCGCCGTGTTGAGATTGATGACTCAGTTTTCAGTGACGACAAAGAAATTTGCGAAGATTTAATTGCCGCAGCTTTTAATGATGCAGCCCGTCGTCTTGAAGATGCGACCAAAGAAAAAATGCAGGCCGTAACCGGCGGCATGCAGCTTCCTCCCGGCATGAAAATGCCTTTTTAGTAGGAAAGGAAGTTTTTATGAGCGCGTCACCGCTTCTTGAAAAATTAATTAAATCTTTGCAGATTATGCCGGGGATCGGTCCGCGCTCAGCTGTGCGCATCGCTTATCATCTTTTGGATAGAAGAAGAGAAGAATCTGTACAGCTTGCCGATACTTTAAAAGAGGCAGTGGAAAAAATCGGATTATGTTCTCAATGCAGAGATTATTCTGAAGAAGAGATTTGTCCTATTTGCGCAAGCTTTAAGCGTAAGCAGTCAGGACAGTTGTGCGTGGTTGAAACCCCTTCTGATTTGCTTGCCGTTGAGTCTTCAGGCAATTATTTCGGGCAGTATTTCGTACTGCACGGGCATTTATCCCCAATAGACGGTGTGGGACCTACTGAGCTTGGCATTGATATTCTGATGCAAAGACTTGCCTCAGGTGAGGTTAAAGAGCTTATTTTGGCTACTAATCCTACAGTTGAAGGTGATGCAACCGCTTCATATATTGCAGCTCTTGCCAAACGCCATAATATTTCCGTAAGCAAGCTTGCAAGCGGAGTTCCTTTAGGCGGTGATCTTGATAATATTGATGAGCAGACTATAGCCGCATCTCTTGCTCATCGACGTCCTTACTGATTTTTTTGCAATATTCTTGAATTTTATATTACTAATCCCCATATAGCACTTTGTGTACGAATTTACTTCGTATTTTTGAGTTGAAGGAGATTAGTTACAAAATGTCTGCACAGGTTCATGGCTTTCAGACCGAAGTTAATAAGCTTTTAAAATTATTAGCCAATTCTTTGTATTCAAATAAAGAAGTTTTTATTCGTGAGCTTATTTCAAACGCATCCGATGCTATTGATAAATTACATTTTTTAGCCTTAACCGACTCTGATTTAACCAAAGACGATCCGGTTTTAAGAATTCGTATTCGTGCTGATAAAGATACAAGTACTTTAACCATTTCCGACAATGGTTTGGGTATGACCATGCAGGAAGCCTGTGATAATTTGGGTACTATCGCCAAATCCGGTACCGAGGCTTTTATTGCCGGAATGTCTGATGATGCCGTTAAAAACTCACAGCTTATAGGACAATTCGGTGTAGGTTTCTACTCTGCATTTATCGTCGCTGATAAGGTCACTGTTTTAACCCGTTCAGCTAAAGTCGGTGCTGATGAAGGCGTCCGTTGGGAGTCAACCGGTGAGGGCACTTATACCAGTGAGACTATAAAACGCGATCAGCGCGGAACCGATGTTATTTTGCATTTAAAGGATGACGCAAAAGATTTTCTTGATACCTGGACTTTGCGTCAGGCAATTACCAAGTATTCCGATCATATTTCAACTCCGGTAGAGCTTTATGAAGAGAAGTTTGAAGCTCCGAAAGAGGGTGAAGAAAACAAGGATGAAAAGAAAGAAAAAGTCTTTGAGTATGTTCAGGTAAATAATGCTCAGGCTTTGTGGACGCGTCCTGCAAAAGAAATTAAGGACGAGGAGTACAAGAGCTTCTATCAGCACTTATGTCAGGATTATCAGGATCCTATGACCTGGTCTCATAACCGTGTTGAAGGTGAGCTTGAATATACTTCGCTCTTGTTCATTCCGCAGGTTGCTCCTTGGGACTTGTTCAATCGTGACAATAAGCACGGCTTGAAGCTTTTTGTACAGCGTGTCTTTATTATGGATGACGCTGAACAATTCCTGCCTAACTATTTGCGCTTTGTTAAAGGTTTGGTTGATACCAATTCTTTACCGCTTAACGTATCGCGCGAGCTCTTGCAGGAAAGCTCTGTTACCCGCAAGCTTAAGAAAGCTTTGACCAAACGTGCTCTTGCCATGATTGAAAAGCTTTCTGCCGATAAAGAGCAGTATGCAAAATTCATCGCACAGTTCGGTAATGTCTTAAAAGAAGGTCCGGTTGAAGATTACTCTAATCGTGATGCCGTCTTAAAGCTTTTACGCTTTGCTTCAACTCATAATGACAGCAGTGTTCAGGATGTAAGCCTTGCCGATTACATATCCCGTATGCCTAAAGAGCAGAGCAAGATTTACTATTTGACTGCTGAAAGTTATCAGGCCGCTTCATCTTCACCTTATCTTGAAACCTTTAAGAAGAAGGGCATTGAAGTATTGCTCATGTGGGATCGCATTGACGAGTGGCTCATTGGCAATGTAACCGAGTTTGACGGTAAAGAGTTTGTTGCTGTTACCGCTTCTGATTTAAAGCTTGGTGATTTGGCTGATAAAGAAGAGGAAAAGCGTACTCAGGAAGCTGAAAAAGAACACAAGGATATTATTGAGAGAATCAAGAAAGTCTTGGGTGATAAGGTTTCTGACGTAAAAGTTTCTTCACGTTTGGTTGATTCACCAAGCTGTGTTGTCGGAGAGCAGGGACATATGCTCACGGCTCAGATGAGACGCTTGCTTGAAGCTACCGGTCAGCAGATCCCTGAGGAAAAGTATATTCTTGAAATCAATCCTACTCATCCGCTGATTGTTAAGGCATCTGAGGAAATTGACGAAAGCCGTTTTGCCAAATGGGCTGAGTTGATTTACGCGCAGGCGCTGCTTGCCGATCAGGGAGCTTTAAAAGATCCTAGTGCATTTGTTAAATGCATGAACGAGCTGCTTATTGGCTAAAACATAATTTAAACAGATAAAAAAATGTATGACCCGGCAGGTGTTACGCTTACCGGGTTTTCTTTTGAAAGATAAAGTATGGTTTTTAGGAAAGCCGATGTTTTTGCGCTTTTAATGAAGATAATGTTTGTAAAGCTACAGATAAAATAATAAGAACAAGTCCTACATAAAAAGAAAAATTAAGTTCTTTCCCTTCTTTAAAGATGATCATGGCAAGGATGATTGAATAAATCGGTTCAAGGTTATAGCTTAAATTTACGGTAAAGGCTGAAATTACTTTTACAACGCTTATTTGCAGCAGATAAAGACCTATCGTGCAGACAGAAGACAATAAAAGAAGATATATGTAATCACTTTGTGTTCCGATTAATCTTTCAAAGGAAAAAATACTGACGTAAATAGGGGTGCAGAAAATAAAAAATATTGAAGCTCCGAACATTTCATATAAAAGCAAAGTCTTTACGTCATAACTGCTTACGAACTTTTTATTTAAAATCGTATAGGTTGATGCAAGAAAAGCACTTATAAATCCGATGATAATGCCAAGGCGATACTGACTGTCAAATTTGAAAATAAACAATATTCCGATAATGCTTATTACGCTGTAGATAATTTCTTTAATTTGTAATTTTCTTTGTAAAAACAAAGGTTCAAGCAGCGAGGTAAAAAATCCCATACTCGAAAGACAGACAACGGCAATTGAAACGTTGGCAAATTTTATCGATCCGTAAAAGAAAATCCAATGAATGCCTAAAAGCACACCTAGAGCAGTAATTTTTACTGCATTGTGCGTAGGGATTTTGATAATACTTTTGGTGAAAGCCAGAAAGCAAAAGAACATCGCTGCGGTAAATATAGAGCGATAGCCTGATAAAACAAAAGAATCAAGCTCAATAAGTTTGCCTAAAATTCCGGTAAAACCGGCAATTAATATGGAAAGATGCAGAAGCAGTAGAGCATTGCCCACCATTTTGCTTATCCTTTTAGTTATGATTTTTGCCTGTCATTTTAGAGCAAAATTTTTAAGAAAAAAACTTAATAAAGCCAAGAGACTTAAGGGTGTAATACGACAACAAAAGGCGGCTTTTAAGTTATAATTGTCCACGTTGGAAACATTTCCTTTTTCTTTTTTAGTCAAAGCATAGTTAAGGAAAAATCATGCGTATTATTTTATTAGGACCTCCTGGTGCAGGAAAGGGCACTCAAGCACAAACCATTACCAAAGAATTTTCTATTCCTCAGATCTCCACCGGAGATATGCTTCGTGCTGCGATTAAAGAAGGAACTGAGCTTGGAAAACAGGCTAAAGCCGTAATGGATGCAGGAAATCTTGTGTCAGATGACATTATTTTAGGCTTGGTAAAAGAGCGTATTGCCAAAGACGACTGCAAGAACGGATTTTTGTTTGACGGTTTCCCGCGTACTATCCCTCAGGCTCAGGCATTGGTTGATGCTGACATTACCATTGATGCGGTTGTTGAGCTGCAGGTTCCTGACGAGAAGATTGTTAAGCGTATGAGCGGACGTCGCGTACATTTGGCTTCAGGTCGTACTTACCATATCGTTTATAATCCTCCTAAGGTTGAAGGTAAAGATGACGTAACCGGTGAAGATTTGGTTATCCGTCCTGATGACGAAGAATCAACTGTTCGTTCACGTCTTGAGGTTTACCATAAGCAGACTGAGCCTTTAGTTGATTTTTATAAAGATTTGGCAGCCAAGGGCAAGACTGCATATTTTGCAATTGACGCAGATCGCCCTGTTGAAGTTATTGCCAACGAAATCGTCGCAAAACTTCGCGGCTAATCCTTTTTACAGATCCTGTTTTTCAGGATCTGTTTTTCTCTCCATCCCTTTCTTTAAAGATATTCTATTTGCTTTGCGACGCTTCTCGTGGATATCAATCTTGCATGATGCTACAATGCAAACACGTCTTAATGCTTGTATTTTTAATTAGATCTCATTGATTATCATGAAAAACTTATTTTTGACTTTAGGTCTTACTGCGCTTACATGTTCGGTTTCTTTTGCGGAAGATTATTATGACTATAGTCTGCCGTGCCCGAGTTTTTGGTCGGTGCAGACAAATCCTAGCGTTGAGAATTCTCTAAGCTATATTCATGATAACGGGGATATTGCAGTTACCGTAACGTATGTGGCAGATAGCGCCGGCAATGTGGGGGCTCAGGCTTACTCAAGAGTTGCGGCCGAACAGTTAAAATGCGATATGCCGGTTCGATCTAATTTAATTGAGGATGCGTGGTCTTTTTATTGCTCGGATATCGGGGTTGAAGGCGTAGTTTACGGTCCGTCAGGCGATTTGGTGCTGTTATCCATTTCAGGTCGAAATGATAAAACAGAGCCGGCCCTTGAAGATTTCGTACGCTTTTTAGAAGATCAGGCTAAACGTTAATAAAGCTTTAAGGTTGTAATCAGCGTCGGATATCCTGTTTTTTGCTTGTTTTTAGAGCATTTTCGGGATCTGTAATTACAGACGACAAAAAATATTTAGCAAAAGATTTCAGTTTGTTTTTTGTTTTTTAATTTTATGAGCGATATTTTTTTACAGATGGCGATTTTGTTTATTATTATCGCCGTAGGTTTTTTGTCGCATAAAAGCAAAATTCAGTACACTGATTTTGATAGAGCTTTATCGCGTTTTATCATCAATATTTCTTGTCCCGCCTTAGTTTTATCTTCCGTCATGGGAGAAAATCTTCCGGATCCAGATTTAGTTGTTCCACTCGGTATAGTAGGTGTTGTCTCATATGCCTTGATAATGCTTATATCCATTCCGGGAGCCAGACTTTTTACGCGAAATAAAGCTGATTTGGGCGTGTATTCTTTCATGCTTGTTTTCGGCAATGTAGGTTTTATCGGATATCCTGTCGTTGCCGCATTGTTCGGTCGTGAGGCTATATTTTTTGCGGCAGTGCTGAATTTTGCCAATTCATTATTTATTTTTTCTCTTGGCATGTTTTTTGTAAGCGGCGGGCAGCAGAAACTTCATTTTGACTACAAGTTTTTGATAAATCCGATAATGATCGCTTCATATTTATCCATTCTTATAGTTTATTTTGAAATTAAAGGTTTTCCGGCGCTTATAAGTGAACCGATGAAAATGATCGGCAGTATTACAGTTCCTGGAGCCTTGCTTATTATCGGCTCTTCCATAGCGCAGATCCCGTTAAAAAAGATGTGCGGAAATATCGGTATTTACGCCATGTGTGTAATGCGGCTTTTGTTTCTGCCCTTTGTCGTCTACGGTTTAACTTTGCTGCTTACCGATTCAAAAATAATTATTACGGTAAATACGGTTTTGTTTGCAATGCCGGTGGCAACGCTTGGGACTATGTTTTGCCTTATAAACAGACGTGATGATTCTTTGATAACACAAGGGATTTTTATTTCGACGATAGCTTCAATGCTGACTATTCCATGTGTCTATACGCTTGTAACTTATTTAAATGAGATTGTCGGTATTTGATTTTAAGTCACACTTGTTTTTTTATTAATCTAAAGTCGTGTTTTCTAAAATCGATAGCCGATGTCAAGTGCAGCCCCGAATGATGAAAAGTCTGCATTACAGCATATGCCTCCGGTCTCTAACTCTACAAAGACGCCGTTTGCATGCTGCAGACTGAAAGATCCTTTAAGTAGCAACGCATCATTTTCCGGTTTATCGCTTTTAGTGATAAAACTGTGATTTTTGTGCCCAGAAAATAAGCATCAGTAGTTAGATTATTCATCCAATAATTCATGCTGCCATAGTGTAGTCAAAAAAGGCAATTGGGCCGATGCTGAATTTATGTCCTGATTGCTTAAATACAAAATCTTTCCCGGCGCCAAGTAACGCAGTTCCAATAAAAGCATCATAACTGCTGTGCGTATCATGGCGGTAATCTTTAAAAGCGATAGAGCGATCTAAGGATCCGTGCTAAAGTTCTAAACGGGTTTGTGCACTTAAATAAGTTCCTTCATATACAAAAAATCAGTTGCCGCACTTTTTTCTTCTTGTGCGGCAACTTAGCAACGCATTCTGGTTTAGTTTGTGTTATTTGCTGAAAATAAATAACTGTGAGCGTAGAGTGCGTTAATTAACATCTGCATCAATTTAAGCCTTGGCATCTTATCCGTTTCAGGAAGGTTATAACGCAGTGTGTTGGGTCCGCTCATACGATATTCATTATGTTTACAGGTTGTAATTAATGAAATTAAATACTCAGGTTTTACTTTATGATCTTTATTAAACTCGATTAAACCGCCGCTGCCGTCACCGAGAATTTTTACAATTCCGAGATCTCCTGCGGTCTTTTTAAGTTTGGATATGGCAAAAAGGTTTTCGGCGCTCTGCGGTAAAAATCCGTAACGATCGATAAGTTCCACTTTAAGATCTTCAAAATCCTCTGGCGTGGTACATGCGGATAAACGTTTATAAAAAGACAATCTGGTATTGATATCGCCGATATAGTCATCAGGGAGCAAAGCCGGTATATGAAGATTGATGTCGCATTCATTTAATGTCAGTTCGGCAAGTGAAGGTTCACGACCGTTCTTTAATGCTTTTACCGCAGCTTCGAGCATTTCCATGTATAAAGAGAAGCCTACGGATTCAATTTGTCCTGATTGTTCTTCGCCCAAAAGTTCACCGGCGCCGCGAATTTCCAGATCGTGCGTTGCAAGAACGAATCCTGCTCCGAGCTCTTCCATTGAGGCAATGGCATCAAGTCTTCTTTTTGCATCTTTGGTAATTAAAGTTTTGGGCGGTGTAAAAAGATATGCATATGCCTGATGGTGTGATCTGCCGACGCGTCCGCGAATTTGATGCAGCTGGGCAAGGCCTAATAAATCAGCACGATCGATAATAATGGTATTGGCACTTGATACGTCAAGACCGTTTTCAATGATGGTGGAGCATAAAAGCAGATTGAAGCGCTGGTGATAAAAATCGCGCATTACTTTTTGCAGCTCTCTTTCTGCCATCTGTCCATGTCCGATACCGATTTTTGCTTCCGGAACGAGTTTTTGCAGGTATTCAGCCTTTTGATTTATGGTAGCAACATCATTGTGCAGGTAATAAACCTGTCCGCCGCGTCGCAGCTCGCGCATGATTGCTTCTCGGCACAATTGATCGGAGTTTTCTGAAACGAAGGTTTTTACCGCAAGCCGATGTTCAGGAGGCGTGGCAATAATTGACAATTCGCGCATGCCTTCCATTGCCATATTGAGAGTTCTTGGAATAGGGGTTGCGGTAAGTGTCAGCAAATCAACTTCGGCGCGCAGCTCTTTAAGTTTTTCCTTTTGCTTGACGCCAAAGCGATGTTCTTCGTCAACAATAACCAGTCCCAGATTTTTAAATTTAACGGTTTTAGACAACAGCTTATGCGTACCGATAACGATATCAACGCCGCCTGATGCCAATTTCTTTAAAATCTCGTTTTGCTCTTTGGTACTTTTAAATCGGCTTAATTCTTCAACTACGATTGCCGTACCGGCAAAACGTTCTTTGAAGTTCTGATAATGCTGCTCGGCGAGAATTGTTGTGGGAACGAGAACGGCAACCTGCATTCCTGAATTGGCGGCAACAAAAGCTGCTCTAAGGGCAACTTCAGTTTTACCAAAGCCTACGTCTCCGCACACAAGACGATCCATAGGCTTCCCCTGCTGCATGTCATTTAGCGTGGCGTTTATGGCTGCAAGCTGATCGGGGGTTTCTTCATAGCCAAAACCTGAAGCAAACTCCTCAAGTGCTCTTTGATCAATATTAAATGAATGTCCCGGTCGAGATTCACGACGGGCGTACAAATCAAGGAGTTCGGCTGCAACATCTCTTACTTTTTGTGCGGCTTTTTGCTTTTTCTTGCCCCAAGCATCGGTTCCTAATCTTGATAACTGGGGATTTTCAGAACCGCTGTAGCGGGCAACTTTATTTAAAGCGGTGATAGGGATGTTGAGGATATCCCCACCTTGATATTCAATTGTTAAAAATTCTCCTTTTACATCGCCTATGGTAAGCGTTTTAAGTCCGCGGTAGCGACCGATGCCATGATCGATATGTACAACGACTTGTCCTTCGGTAAGCTGGGCAAGATTTTTAATGGCCGCTTCCTGAGAAATACTGGATTTTTTATTGCGTACTCGCTGTTTTACCGCTTGAGAACCGTAAAGCTCGGTTTCGGTGATGACAGCAATTTTAAATTCGTCAAATATTACGCCGCTGTCAAATGGCGCAAGGCTTAACATCAGGCGCTCATCGGCAGTTAAAAAATCATTGATGCTTGATGCTGCTTTAAGCCCGTATTTATCAACAAGTATTTGAGGAAAAATTTCTCTTAACGAATGTCTTCTGCCTTCAGATACGGCAGTAATAATTATGCGTCCGCCTTTATCAATGAAATCAGAAGCAAAAGCTACAAATTTTCCGGAGCTGTTTTTATCCTGATGCGAAAAGGCAATTTGGGGGATATTGCTTAAATTTGCGTTGTTTACTCCGCGTTTTTCTGTTTGCTCAGTGCTAAGTTTATTTTCATAAAGAGAAATGTAAGGATAGTTTTGAATATTGTTAAAAAGCTCTTTAGGACTTAAAAACAATGAATAAGCAGGAAGTGACGGATGATCGGCATTGCCGGCGTTAAGTGCGGCGCGCTTGTGGGTTTCAATGTCAAAATCTTCCGCCGCCTTTTGAATATCCCCTACCAATACCAGTGAATAATCATTATTTATATAGTCAAAGAATGTTGAGCTTTTACCGAAAAACAGCGGCAGATAATATTCAATTCCGGCAGGGATCGCTCCTTTTGAAATAGATTGATAAATAGTGTGGGAATTTAAATTTACGGAAGGAAAAGCGTCGCGGTAATTGCTTCTAAATGCGGAGATCCCTTCTTTATCCAATGGAAATTCATGCGCAGGTAAAAGTTTAATTGCATCAATTTCTTTAAGCGAACGCTGATTTTCAACATCAAAAGTTCTAATGGAATCTACTTCATCATCAAAAAAATCAATACGAAACGGTTCGTCGCTGCCCATGGGGAAAATATCTAAAATTGATCCGCGCACTGCAAATTCGCCGTGTTCTAAAACCTGAGCTACTTGCAGATATCCGTTATTTACAAGAGATTGGCGTAGGGCGTTGATGTCTTTCGTTTCGCCTTTTTTCAAGACAAAAGAGTATTTTGCCACGTAATCGGTAGGGCAAAGTCTTCCCATTAACGCATTTAGCGACAAAATGACAACGCTGTTTTTAATAGACGCAAGCTCAGAAAGCAGCTCAAGCCGCGATGAAATAATATCCTGATGCGGGGACAAAGCGTCATAAGGCAGTGTTTCGTAATCAGGGAAAACAAGTACCTTAAGGCTTGGCGCAAGAGCGTGTAAGTCTTGCTGTATCTTCGTTACAGAAAAAGGATTGTCGCAAATTATAAGTAACGATGATTTGGTCTCGTTTTTAAGCGTACAAATTGCAGCAGCCAGGGCAGGACCCTGCAGATTTCCTAAAACTTTTTTATTGCGTGAAGAGCCGAAGGAACATTGAATAAGGGAAGATACTTGCATGGATTATCGTTATCACAATCAATCTATTAAAACGGATGTTATTTTAGCATTGAGTTGGCGCTAAAAAGCCGAGTTGTTTACTTTTTCGTTAATTTACAACAACAAAAATAACTATAGGCAAAACGCGAGGTTAAAATATAGAGCGTTGCCTCCGGGCTTTTTTGCGGAGATTAAAAACTAAAATGCGAAGCAGTAACGCTTTTTATTCTTATTCATATTTATTGCTGTGGTTTATTTTTATCGGAGTCTGTGCCTTTTTAGCTCCTTATTTTGCCAATGATTACCGCTACATGTTAGTTGAAGGTACTAATGATGTCGTAGCGTCGGTATCTGAAATTTTCATTTCACAGTATCGTCATTATTTTGACTGGGGCGGAAGAACGATTGCACACTTGTTTGCTCAGTTTTTACTTTTCATCGGCAAACCATATAACGCGATTTTTACTGCTTTATGTTATTTGGCTCTTGTTCTTGGGATTTATTATCATGCCTATGGCATTAAGCCGACGCTTAAAAATTTAAAACTGTTTCCTCTGTTTTTTATCACTGCCTTTTTATGGATTTGTATGCGCAATTTCGGAGAGGTGGTTTTTAATATCGTAAGCAGCTGTAATTACTTGGTTACGGTAGTAATTATTATGTATTTTTTACTTCCGTACCGCCTGTCGTTTTGCCGGGATAAAATTGATTCAGGCACTTTAGCCGTTATCGGAATGTTTACTTTGGGCATTATTGCCGGATGGTCCAATGAAAACAACAGTGCAGCAGCTTGTGCCGGAACCTTCTTATTTTGTGCG
>ERZ779866.2972-NODE-2972-length-14301-cov-4.203847_pt1 | contig 14301 bp, 13 predicted proteins | sample MGYA00511248_ERZ779866 | MGnify/ENA primary metagenome ERZ779866 (study PRJEB29588, sample SAMEA2155758) | human gut metagenome | biome: human gut; feature: human-associated habitat; material: faeces | place: Denmark | collected 2008/2010 ... | reverse complement strand
TGTTGGTTATTAGCTTATCTTCCATTCCTTACTGGTTTTGTTTTACCATTATCAGTTGGCATAATAATTTTGATTATCATGTCGGCAGTCTTTTCAGGAAGTGAAATGGCGTTTTCCAGCGTAAATAAAATCCGTTTAAAAAATTACGCCTCGCAGGGAAACAAACGTGCCGAAAAGGCTCTGAAGATAGCAAATAAGTTTGACGACGCCCTAACAACAATACTCATAGGCAACAATATAGTAAACATACTGTCCACATCTATAAGCACGGTGCTTTTCACACAGATTCTGGGTTCCGGAGGAGTAGGCGCGGCAACCGTGGTCATGACGATACTTGTGCTTATTTTCGGTGAAATAACTCCTAAATCATATGCAAAAAGCCATGCGGAAAGCGTCGCGCTCTTTATGGCAGAGCCGCTTTGGATTCTCATAAAGCTTATGACTCCGGTAGTCTTTTTCTTTAAAATACTTCAAAATTTCATGAAGCCTAAAAATGAACAGCCTACGGTAACCGAAGACGAGCTAAAGTATATGATTGAGGAAATCGAGGAACAGGGCGTTCTTGAAGAGCAGGAAAGCGATCTGGTGAGATCTGCACTTGAGTTTGACGAAATTACAGTCGATGAGATTTTAATACCGAGGGTAAACGTAGTCGCAATAGAACGCAACGAGGATTTCAATAAAATAAAAGAATTATTTCTGACTGAAATGTATTCGCGTCTGCCCGTCTATGAAAAAAACGTTGATAATATTATAGGCGTAATAACAAACAAAAGCTTTTTCAGACTGATGGATGAAAATAAGGAGGATATAACGGAAATTATACAGGATATTATTCATCTTTCCGATCTAAAGCTTATAAGCGAGGCGCTGAAGGAAATGCAGAAAAACAAAACGCATATGGCTGTAGTCCTCGATCAATACGGCGGAACAAAGGGTATAATTACTATGGAGGATATAATAGAAGAGCTTGTAGGCGAAATCTATGACGAAAACGACGAGATAATTAATAATTTCATTCAAACCGGCGAAAACGAATATGAGGTTTCAGGAGAGCTTAATATAAGCGATATGCTGGAGAACTTAAATTTGCCTGATAACGTAATTGAAAGCGCCGGCAATACGATAGGCGGATGGGTAATGGAGCTTCTCGGGCATGTCGCAAAGGAAGGCGAAACGGCTCAAAGCGGAGCATTCAAAATGCACGTTATGTCCGTCAAGGAACAGAAAATCCAGAAAATACGGCTCACTATACTGACAGATCCGGAAAATGACGAAAATAATGAATAAAATCAGCCCGTTCTAAATGAACGGGCTTTTTATCTTCTCAAAGCTCGCCCTTTCTGTATTGAGTGGGCGTCATGCCGGTTTCCTTTTTGAATTGCTGCATGAAATAAATCTCGCTTTCATATCCGCACATCACCGCTATTTCCGCTACGCTGCTTCTGTCAGTGACTAAAAGCCTTCTTGCCAGCGCTATTCTCGCCGTGATAACGTCCTTCATGACGCTTACTCCAAATTCGCGTTTATAGAGCCGCTGAAAATATGCGCGGCTCAACGCCATAGACTGAGCCATATCGTCCACGCTCCACTTTTTTTTCGGATTTTCATATATACGCTTTCTCAGATCGAAAAAGCCTTTAAGATAAGTCGTTTTCCTTTTGCCTTCCATACGCTTTCTTTTAACAGTTTCATTCAAATTCCTTATTATATCCGAGAGAGCTAAGCCGTCTCCCACCTCGCCGCAATAATAACCGGCGTCAAGAATTATATTCATTCCGCTTTCTATAAAAGATCGATTCGACGCGCAATATTTTTTTATAACGGCTATATGCTCCTCTGCCGCGCCGTTTTTATAATCCATGCTTCCTATAATATAAAAATTATCGTCTCCGCAGCGGCAGCATATTTCATTGCCGCGGCAGCTACTGTTTACAGCGTTCGCTACCGTTATAATTATATCGTCTCCGAAGCCGCAGCCCAATTCAAGATTTATGTCGCTGAGATTATTTATATCTATCGCAATCATCATGAATTTTTCCTTGTTTATTATCGCCTGCTCATACATTTCAGAAGACAATTCCTCAAAGCCGCGGCGATTATATATACCGGTAAGAGGATCTCTCACCGCCGTAAGGTGTATGCGTTCACTGAAACGCCTTATATAATTTCTTATTCGGATTGTTTCTATAGCCACGCTGACGTTATCGGTCCACGTCCAAAACTGTTTGTCAAAGGAATACTGACCGTTACAGAATTCAACCGCTGCGAAACCGAACCGCCTGTCTTTAAAGTGCAGCGGAACAAAATAATATGCCGACGGATTTTTCCCTCCGCATATATCCGAGAACGCCTTGTCAAGCGGCATGATACTATACCCTCCGCTATCGCCGGTAAGGTGAAACATTATTATATTTTCAGAATATCCATTTACGCTGTAGCCTCTCCTTCCGGTATTGTTTATACCGTCCCAGTCGTCGCATATGCAGACGTAAAGCTCCTTCAGTCCTCTTATAAGATATGTAAACCCGCTTAATACTCCGGCAAAATCCTGTAAATTCTCCTGCTCCGAAATCTGCTGCATCATATTGCTTGACTGAAGCAGATCGAAATATTCCATCTGTTTTGCAAGCTCTTTCCTATACCATTTAAACATACGGCTTTCAGATTCGCCGCATCCGCAGCTTCCCCCGGTCTCTACCGCTTCAATATGAAGCTCATACTGCTCGCATACCTCCCCTGTAATTCTTTTATGCAGCAAGCATACGGTTTTAATGCCCTGATTATAATTTATATCAGACATAGCCGTTACAGTAGGCGTATTAAGAGCGTTGCCCGTATACGAATCGAAGCCCGCAACCGCAATTTCCTCCGGAACTCTTATGCCTCTTTCAATCAAAGCGTTTGTAAGACTTACGGCCATGCCGCCGTTAGCGCAGACTACCGCCTCCGGCTTTTCTATTTTACCGAAACAAATAGCTTCCGCAAGCTCCTCGGCAGATTTTTCCCAGAAATCCCCGTAAAATTCCCAATCTCTTTTAGCCGGTATACCGTGCCTTCTCATTGCGTCCCGATAGCCCTCAAGCCTATTTTCCGACTGATGACAGCCCTTATATCCGGTAAGGCAATATATCTTTTTCAGCGAATGAATTTCAATCATATGAGATACGAGCCTGCTGAAAATTTCACGGTCGTTCCATATCCTGAATTCACTGCCGTCATACTTATCCATTTCAACATACGGCAATCCTGATCCGCGGCATACGGACGTTATTTTTTCCTTTACTTCCCCTTTCCTAAACGATTCCGAATATATTATTATTCCGTCAGCCTTATCGGGATCAAAAAGCTCGAATATATTTTCTTCTCCCGTCTGGAAGGGATAGTCAATATCATGATTGGAAAACATAGAATAAGCCATGACGTCATAATTCAAGATATTTGCCTGTCTTATGATCCCCTCCATGATCTTTCGGTTATATTCAGACTGGAGATCCGCCATAAGCACGGCAATACGTTTCCTATTTTCATCACCCAAATCAAGCCCTCCCCGCATTATTCTATAATTATATAATAGCTAATATTTATAGCAATGTCAACAAAAAAATCCAAACGCAGAAAAACATTTCATGAAAAAAGTCATAATATATTAGTTAATATCATTTTTTTCGATTGTTTCCGCAATAAATTCGTGATAAAATATAAACGATTAAAGTCAATGGCTATTTATATCGGGAGGGAATTATGAAAAAGTTTAAATCCATTTTACTATCATTAATAATGGTCTTTACGGCTGTTTTCGGATTTTTTCCGCAAACCTTAAATCATGTAACATCGGCGGACGCGCTTTCTTATCCGGTGCAGGCGGTAAATTTCTCCGCTTTTACAACCGACCGTAACCTTAATTTATCCGGAACCGCACTCGACGCAAAAAAAGCCTCCGGATCCGTTACGGAGAACTGGAGTATAAATTATATTTCAGAAGGCGTATACAATATTTGCAGCATGTCCGACGGTCAATATTTGACCGCGGGACAGAACGGGCTTACAGTATCTCCGGAAGACTCTGTAAGCGCCCGGTGGAATATAACAGGAACCGATAAGGATTTCGAGGGTTATTATCTTTATTATAAAATAACAAATATTTCAACCGGAAAAGCTATTACATATTATCAAAATTCAAACGCCGTTTCTCTTGCAGATTATACAGGCGACGGAGCACAGAAATGGAAGCTCAATTGTTACGGTCTTAACGGATTTGCCGCAAACTGCATGGTAAATGAGGGTGAAAAAGCCTGCGCAATCGGAGGACTGCTGGGCAAAACCGTTTATGTCGGCAATGCTGAAGATCTAAAAAACGCAATGGATTCGGCAGAGCCTCTCACTATTGTAGTAAACGGAAACATTGATTGCAGCAGCATGGGATATCTGAGAGTAAGAGATAACAAAACGGTCGTAGGCTCTTATCAGGCTAACAGAATTCAGGATTGCATGATAAGAACAAATAACGAATATGGCAATGAGGGCGACGAACCCAGCGATAATATCATATTCAGAAATATCGACTTTGAAGCATGGAAAAATGAAGATAAAATACTGATACAGATATGGTCGTCAAGAAATATATGGATAGATCACTGTACATTCAACAGTACCTTGCCGAAAAACAGAGACGAGGTCGGAAAATTCATTTGGATAAATACTCCTTATGAATCCTATATGGACGCAAAGGACAGACTTCGCAGTCCGGATTATATCACCCTTTCATACAACACATTTACAAACAGATACTGGACCGTCGCTTACGGAACACAGAATACCGAAACCGGACGCTGCCGCACATCAGTTATGTATAACGTATGGGATTCATGTATAAGACGATGTCCTCAGGTCGGAAACGGCAGTCTGCACACCTACAATAACTTCCACGTCAGAAATACGACCTCCGAAGAAAACGACGGCAATTGTCAGATTATCTGCGGAGAAGGCTCCACTGTTTATTCAGAATCAAACCGTTTTGAAAAAATGCAAAAGGAATCCAGCGGATACTGGGATCAGGAGGTTTCGATAGATTCAAACGCTTCATTTGCCGACAGCGGATCGTTTACCGATAAAACAGAAAACGGAGACGGGACACCTTATGAACTGACAATCAGCGGAGATTATAAAAAAAACGCATGGCGTCCATCGTCCAATTACGGTTATACTCTTCTATCCGCTTACAATCAGAGCGGAGAAAACGACGTTAAGGATTTTTGCATGAATTATGCCGGAACGGCCGCTTCTCTTGCCGAGCTTAAATATATATCCGACGAAGAATTTTCTTCTATTATAATCAAAACTATAGAATCTCCGTTTTTAAAAGAAAGTTTCGATTCAGAATACGCAGCGGAAGAATATACTCCCGCGGTTTTAAGCGAAGGCGCAGTATACATGATAAAAAATATTAACAGCGGACTTTATATGGAGGTCCAAAACGGCACGGCAGAGGACGGTGCCAACGTTCAGCAATGGGGCGCGGATTCTCCTTTATCGCATAACTCATGGACTTTAAAGGAATTCGGAGGCGGCTATTACTATATTATATCGCAGCTTGCCGACGGCAGGACATATTATCTGAATATCGCCGGAGGAAGCGGAGAAAACGGCGCAAACGCTGAAATTCTCACAAATAATAAAACAAGCTCTCACCTCTTTAAATTTGTAAAAAATCCGGACGGTACATATTATATACTTACCAGAGCATCCAAGGACGCAGCCGCAATTGAAACGGCAAATGCCGATAAATCAAGCGGAGCTAACATTAGTCAATGGACGGTAAACGGTAATAGCTGTCAGAAATGGCTTGCAGAAGAGCATGTTATCGCTACCGTTACGACAACATCAGTACCTGTTACAACAACCTCAACGGTTACTACTACGACTTCCGTTCCGGCTACGTCAGGCGAAGAGTCAGACGGCCATATCAAGGGCGATATAAATTTTGATGAAAAAATTTCTGTCGCCGATCTCGTTCTGATTAATAATTATTTAACGGGAAAAGAGCAATTTACATACGATCAATATTCAGTTTCAGACTTAAACAATGACGGCTTTATCAATATATTCGACGTTATAAGCCTAAGAAGAATTATTCTCGGAAAAACCGATTAATAAAAAATCCGCACAGCTTCACTTTGTTCTGTGCGGATTTTTATTGCCTTTATTTAATTTGAAACGTACCGTTTCCGGCGCCGCCGGAACCTTCAATAACCGTTCCGTCCTTTAATATGTAGGTTCTCGAAAACGTATAGCTGCGGCTTTCCAGCTTATCCGCCCTATCTTCTCCTACAAGCGAAATCAGCATTTTATCCTCCTTATTTTCAGCAAGCATACCGCTAACTATACAGGTCATTACCGCGGAAACAACGCATGTAACTATAACTACGGCAATAAAAACAACAGTTTTTTTAACGGACATTTTCATCAGTCATCATATCCTTTCAAAAATTCTGAAGCAGGCACAAATTTCCTTCCGTTCCAGTAATAAACCTCAGTACCTTTGATCTTACGGGTTTCACCGTCCTTAAAACTGTATTCCGATTCAAATTCAAATTTCATTTCGCCCAGCTCGTCTGTTGAAATCCCTCTGCCTGAAAGAAATTTCTCAGCCCGCTTTTCTTCCGAGTTAAAATATTTCCACAATAAAGACGTAGCTATAATGACCGCCGCATTTATCAGAATAACAAGTATTATCAAAAACGCCGCTTTATAGTTTAATTTGGCTTTCATGAAATCACCCCGTTAACCGTTATCGGAAATCGTTCCGGAGTCAGTACATGTAATCTTAAACGTACCGCTGCTGGACTGAACAGGTATATTTACATTATAAAAATAATAATTTACCTGAGCATAAGCTTTCCCCGACTTAATATACCCATTTGATTTTGATTTGATAAACCTTTCGCATCCCACGTTAGAAGCCTTATCAACATGATAAGCCGTCATACTGCTGCACTGAACATAGCTCCATAGACCGGAGGTATACCAGTCAAAGCTGGCGCATATGTAAACGGTTGAAAAATTGCTTGCGTCCGTCTGACGCGTAACGGTATTGCTTCCGTTTGCAGACCGAGTCATATTTTCAGTGACCGTTAAAATATCGTGCGCAACCGTTCCGTCCTCTAATCTGTAGGTTCTGCTTAATTCATAAATATTGCTTGCCGGATTTGTAAATTCCTCGCTCAAAATTTCGGCATTTTCAAATTGCTCTGCCTGTTCGGCCGCGATAGTAAAACCGCTGTCAGTAGTGATTTCCATAATCTCCTGAGAAGCTTCCGCGGTATTTTCGGCGCTTACATTCACACAGCCTATAAATGAACCTAAAGCCATTGCCGCCGCCAATGCTAATGATATGCCTTTTTTCATAATAAACCATCTCCTGTTATTTATTCTGTTAATATATTAGCAATATTATTTGTATATTATATTAAAAAATTGTTAACATTTATGCGCTATTTTATGAATATTTTTTGAACTTTAAAACTTTATTCTTTATTATTTTTGTTTTCGGATTCAAAAATGAATATACCGCTGAAATCAATAACAGAAACTTCATTATCGGAGATATATTCCTTGGCTTTTTTTTCCTCCAATTTCAACGAACGGCAAAAATATGTAGTAACAATAATTATAGCGGTATTTAAAATTATTCCAAATATTACCATAAAAAATGTTTTAAGAATTGATTTTTTATTATTCAGAATAAGAGGAGAAAAGAAGAAATGTCCTGCAATGCTGCGGGACGTGGCAGGAGGGAGGTTGCTGCCCTAATCCGTTTCTCTTACTGCGGGTGTTTTTCAACCCCTCCGTCCTGTGGACACTTTTCCTATATTTTGCATTACAAAACACCCCGTAATGCTACGGGACACGGCAGGGGAGGAGGAGATTGCTCATAAAGTTCCGAAGGGGTAGAATTAAATATAGCTAGACTTTTCCATGTACTTCTTTCCGCTTTTATCGGGCGGTGAAGATGCCGGTTTACAACTTCACTTTCTTTATCTTACCCTTACTTTCGTTGTGCATACGGTCTACCGCGGTCACCACATATACATATTGGCGGGTTCCGTGTTTATAAGGGAGCAAAAATTTCGTGTCCCGAGTAATGGCTACGAGATGGGATGCATCACATAAACAAATGTCTTCGCTGGGTGCAAAACGATAGACACAGAAATAAATTTGCTTCTGCATCTCATCGTTGGTTTTCTTTCTTTTCCACTGCAATTCGTATCCCTCGGGAGTCCATTTTGCCTTCAAACCCTTCACCTCGTCGGGAGCCTTGCTGTCGATAAACGTATAGGCCGGGATAAGGGAGGGAACCGCATGGTAATACCCCTTCAAGTCGTCGGCTATGCCTTTATAATTTTCCAACAAGGAATAGCCCGGCCAGAAACAGTTTCCACCTACATGGTCGAGATAACGGCTCAACTGCATTTTATGGTTCAGTTGCGTGTATATGGGATTCACGTCGGTAGCATTCATCGTACGTGCCACGTCTTGACCGATGTAGAGATGACGTCCGTTGGCATGATTGTTCCACCAATAAATCAGTGTCTCGACACATGCGGCCTGATGACCTATCTCCCAATAAAGTTGCGGTAACATGTAATCGACCCAACCGTTGCGTGTCCACAGCAACACATCGGCATAGAGCTGGTCGTAGTTTTGCAACCCGTTCGTCGCACTGCCGTCCGGGTCGCTCTTTTGATTCCGGTAAATACCGAACGGGCTGATACCGAATCGCACCCACGGTTTACGCGATTTTATAATCTTGTGCAGTTCCTTAATCAATGCATTGACATTCTCCCGACGCCAATCGCCACGATCCATACCGTTACCGTACCGGGCATAACTGTTTTCATCGGGGAACTCGCTGCCTGCTATCGGATAAGGATAAAAATAGTCGTCCATGTGAATGGCATCTACATCGTATCGCGATACAATATCGTCGACTACCCGGCCGATGAAGCGGCGGCACTTCGGTAACCCCGGATCGAAATAGAGCTGTCGGCCATACCGAACGAACCATTCGGGGTGTTTATGATAGATGTGCGATGCGGCGAGCGGCTCATCGGCATTAGTTCCCACCCGATAAGGGTTGAGCCACGCATGCAACTCCATGTTGCGGGCATGACATTGCTCGATCATATACTGCAACGGGTCCCACAACGGTTCGGGAGCCACGCCTTGCTTCCCGGTCAGATACTTGCTCCACGGTTCAAGTTCCGAACGATAAAAGGCATCGGCCGTCGGGCGTACTTGGAAAATAACCGCATTGATACCGATATGCTGCAAACTATCCAACATTTGGTCGAAATAGTCTTGCATCGCATCCCGATTCATCTCCATGTAGCGACTCTGACCTACCGTGTGAATCCATGCTCCTCGAAACTCCCGTTTCGGGTGTTCTGCGCCCTGCGACACCATTCCGCTTAAAAAGGAAAACAATAATAGTGATAAATAAATTTTAAGTTTCATTGTATTGATTTTTGTTTTGTGAGACAAAAATAGTGCAAGGCAAGGAGATAACCAAATTTATTTGTTTCTGTGTTCGTTCATATTATCTTTGTCACTACGAATATAGGAAGCAAATCGAAAATGCAATTTCCGTTTGCCTTTGCGCTCACCTTTCACTATATTTGCAATATGCGAGAATAAGTCGGGTTGGGCATGAAAAAATGAGATTGGTTTTATCCGACTCGTTTTTTACTCTGCATGCACAACGTGCAAAATATAGATATGATATGGATATTATATGGATTATTGTAGGAGCGATATGCTTGCTCGTCGGGTTAGCGGGTTGCTTTCTTCCGGCACTTCCGGGTCCTCCGCTCTCTTATGTGGGCATGATACTTCTTCATCTTACCGACAAGGTGCAGTTTACTGCGACACAACTTATCGTCTGGGCTATATTGGTCATTATCGTACAGGTGCTCGATTACCTCACACCTCTCATCGGTACGAAATACAGCGGAGGTAGCAAATGGGGGAACCGGGGCTGTATAGCGGGAACCGTCATCGGCATATTCCTCTTCCCTCCATGGGGCATTATTTTCGGTCCTCTCGTGGGAGCCGTCATTGGCGAACTGTTGGGTGGCAAACTTACACACGAAGCTCTCAAAGCCGGGCTGGGCGCTTTTGTAGGATTTCTCTTGGGGGTAATTTTAAAGGTATCGCTCTGCGGTTATTTCGTGGTTGTCTTCATTTCTGCTCTATTCTGATTTCTTTTCTTTCTTTCCTGAGAAGAAAGACGAAAAATTTTTTTTCGAGCGGTATGATGATGGCTCGGTCGATAGTTCGTGGGGATTGTCCTTGTATATTTCAACCCCTCTCCTCAGAAACGGTTGTTTTTTCGATTTCTCCCCTATTGCTTCGCTACACCCCGCAATGCTACGGGGCACGGCAAGGGAGAGGTTGATGCCCGGTTTGCTGCTGTCGCTGTTTTTTCAACCCCTCCGTCCTTCGGACACCTCCCCTATATTTTGCGTTGCAAAACACAGAGGAGGAGGTTTAATGCCTTTTTGTCGCATTATCTTGGCGAATGATATGGATTGCATTTCTCTTTCTCCCCCGCTTCAATTCTTCATTGAAGATAGGGGGTATAGTTCCGGCTTGCTGCATAGTAAATTAATTTGCCGGACTCTGTTGTCCCCACTGCCGGTATTTTCTAACCCTTCCGTCACTATGTGCCCCCTCCCTCTATTGTATGGCTGTGCTACACCCTGTAAGGTTACGGGGGCGCGGCAAGGGAGGAGTTTAAAAGTAACCCTCTATTCATATAGACTGAGTCATAATAATGGGGAGAGAAGGGGAAAATTTTTTGCGAAAAACGTCTTTTTTGCTATCTTAGTAGCGCAAAAAGGAGGTACAAACTATGGGGAAACGAGTATATTTAGGCTTGGGCTCGAATTTGGGGAATAAGGAGCGAATCGTGAGAAAAGCCATCGACAAGGTTGGTGAACGGGTGGGAGCGGTCGTTGCCGTGTCGTCGTTCTATAAGACGGCTCCGTGGGGCTATCAATCGGTGCATACGTTCTGTAACGCTGCTATCTCAGTAGATACCGATTTATCTCCCGAAGAGGTATTATTCACCGTACAGGAAATCGAGCGGGAATTGGGTAGTAAAAAGCATCGGGAAAGAGATGGCAGTTATGTCGACCGGCTTATCGATATAGATTTACTCGACTATGACGGTTTGGTGTTGGATACTCACTCGCTGGTGTTACCTCACCCGTATATGCACAAGCGGACTTTCGTGATGACCCCGCTTGCCGAAATAGCTCCGCAATGGGTGCACCCGGTATTGGGAAAGACGGCAACGGAGCTATTGGAAGGTTTACGGAACGAAAAGTGATTTAGCCCCAGAGTTTTATTTATATGATACGATCGGGGAAAGGCCTACAACATAGAGTGACTTTGCGTTTGCCGGTACATCTCTATTCTATGTACATTGTTTTTCGGTAAAATTGCAAATAAATTTGCTTTTGCTTTGGACTTGTACTATCTTTGTAGCCGAAAATGTGGAAGGATTTGGCTGCTTGCAACCACGGAAAAAAATGCTAAAACTGCGTTACGGGGCTTTTCGAAGCCCGTCCGGCTTTATCAAATCACCTTTGTTTTCGTGGGAATTGCGGTCTTTCTTCCTCCAATAATGTATCACTATTATTCAGGAGAGAAACCAATGAATTATTTGTTTACCTCGGAATCGGTGTCGGAAGGACACCCCGATAAAGTGGCCGACCAGATATCGGACGCTTTGCTCGACGAGTTTCTGGCGTATGACCCGAACTCGAAAGTTGCATGCGAAACCCTTGTAACGACCGGTCAGGTCGTATTGGCAGGCGAGGTTAAATCGAATGCTTATGTCGATTTGATGGAGGTTGCCCGCAGAGTGATTCACCGTATCGGATATAATAAAAGTTCGTATAAGTTCGATGCCGACTCGTGCGGTATTTTTTCGGCCATACACGAGCAGTCGGCCGATATCAATCGGGGCGTGGAGCGCGCCGAAGCGATGAGTCAGGGGGCGGGAGATCAAGGTATGATGTTCGGGTATGCTTGCAATGAGACGGATAATTATATGCCGTTGTCGCTCGATTTGTCTCACTTGTTGCTTACCGAGCTGGCCGTTATCCGCCGGGAGGCTTCGGCAATGACCTATCTGCGCAAAGGGAAGGCGACTTCGTATTTGCGTCCCGACTCCAAATCGCAAGTAACCATCGAATATAATGAACGGAACGAACCTGTGCGGGTGCATACGATCGTATTGTCAACCCAGCACGACGAATTCGTGACTCCGGCCGATGACTCGAAAGAGGCTCAGGAAGCGGCCGACCGGGAGATGTTGCAGACGATTTACAACGATGTGAAACAGGTGTTGTTGCCTCGTGTGATCGCACAACTGCCCGAACGGGTACGAACCTTGTTCGACGACCAGTTGATTTTATTGGTGAATCCTACCGGCAAATTCGTTATCGGCGGGCCTCACGGGGATACGGGATTGACGGGTCGCAAGATTATCGTCGACACGTATGGAGGCAAAGGTGGTCACGGAGGTGGCGCATTTTCGGGAAAGGATCCCTCGAAGGTGGACCGTTCGGCCGCATACGCCACTCGTCATATTGCCAAGAATTTGGTAGCGGCAGGGGTGTCGGACGAGATTCTGGTGCAGGTGTCGTATGCCATAGGTGTCGCCGAACCGGTGAGTGTTTATGTGAATACTTACGGTAAATCGCACGTGGCGATGAGCGATGCCGAGGTAGCCCGACGGGTATGCGAAATTTTCGACATGCGTCCGAAAGCTATCGAGGAGCGTTTGAAGTTGCGTAATCCTATTTATGAAGAGACGGCGGCTTACGGTCACATGGGAAGAAAACCGCAAACTGTCGTGAAGACATTCAAATCGCATTATAACCCCGAACCGATCGTTCGTGAGGTAGAGCTGTTCACTTGGGAGAAACTCGATTATGTCGAAGTCGTGAAAAAGGCTTTCGGAATGGCATGATGAGGATTCGAGCGATCGTGTATGCCGGTTTTGCCGCGGTGATATGATTCCTTGATGATGGGGGATATTCATGGGAAATATTATATGACTATGAATTGTATAGATATAGATAGTTCGCAGCATGAACTTTACGACTCGTGGCGGAAATTGTATTCTGTCAGTTTCCCTATCTTCGAGCAGCGGACGCAAGAGCAGCAGGAAAAAGCGTTCTCGTGTGCCGATTATCATTTGGTAGGGTATAGCGAAGGGGATATGTTTGTCGGATTTATCTCCTATTGGGAGTTTGGCAGTTATAGGTATATAGAGCATTTCGCAGTGCATCAAGGATTACGAGGACGGGGGTATGGAAGCGAAATTTTGAATGCGTTTCTCCGCTCGACCTCTAAAATTGTTTTGCTGGAAATCGATCCTGTCGTCGATTCTGTTTCGAGAGCTCGTTTGAGATTTTACCGAAAGTGCGGCTTCCATGAGAACCCTTTTGCCCATACGCATCCTCCCTATCGGGAGGGTTATTCGCCTCATTCATTGGTCGTGCTTACATCTCCCCGGTCTATAACAGAAAATGAGTACCGGATTTTTAGCACCGACTTGACCGAGGTCGTGATGCAACAAGGATAAAATTTCGACTCCTTTTGTTCGGAGGAGTATAAAAAAGGTGTATTCAAAGAGCGAGGCTTGTAAATCGTACAAGCCTCGCTCTTTGAATATATTGTGTTTCGATTAGGAATGATGTGTTGCCCTATTGCACGGAGGCTATAAAGAGGTGGATCTGTCGATTAGTGGGGATATCGGTTCAATCGGAAATCAGAGGGGATTGTCTTTTTATATTTCTACTCCTATATAATCTTTTTAACCCCCTCGTCCTGCGGGCACTCCCCCTATATTCCCTAACGGAAACACCCCGCAATACTACGGGACACGGCAGGGGGAGAGGGATATTTTCGATATAAACTGATTGATGTGTCTTTTCAACCCCTCCGTCACTGCGTGCCACCTCCCCTATATGGCTAACGCCACACAGGGGAGGAGTTTAAAGGTGAACCGATTCCTAAAAGTTGGATAAGTTCAACCTAACCGGAAACGTTTCACTTCATAGTTAGCACCGTATTACTTAACCCCTCTCCCTCTGCTCATCGTAGAATGAGATAGGGGGAGTGCCCGCAGGGCGAGGGGGTTAAATATCTAATACAAACAGCCTGATGTGATGTTGTTTTCAACCCCTCCGTCGCTACGTTCCACTTCCCTTATATGGCTCCCGC
>ERZ779866.2964-NODE-2964-length-14343-cov-5.784434_pt1 | contig 14343 bp, 14 predicted proteins | sample MGYA00511248_ERZ779866 | MGnify/ENA primary metagenome ERZ779866 (study PRJEB29588, sample SAMEA2155758) | human gut metagenome | biome: human gut; feature: human-associated habitat; material: faeces | place: Denmark | collected 2008/2010 ... | reverse complement strand
AAAACAGCGCCCCGACGGCCGTCGGGGCGCTGTTTTTTAGTTTTCAAGCCCTAAAAGATAATCCGTAGTTACGTTAAAAAATTTGGCGAGTTCTATAATCACTTCGACAGGAGGAACACGTTCGCCTGATTCCCACCTTTGAACCGTACGCGGTGTAACATGAAAATTTTGCGCAAATTCTTTTACACTTAAATTTTTTTCTTTCCTCAAATCTTGGATTCTGTTGCTCAATATCATAGTACAAATATTTTATCACAAATTGGCAAAAAATGCTTGACTGCGACCTAAATGGTCGTTATAATATATATTAAAATCGACCGAATTGGTCGCGAAAGTTTTCTTTGAAAAAAATTCAACGTACAAAATGTATGCTGCCGTGACAAAAAATTTTTTATGGTGCATAATAAAATATAAATTTACATAAGGAGATTTTCAAAATGGAAGAAAAAACGACAAAGACGCCAAAAAAATGTAGTAACTGTCGGCATCATGTCACCTATTATGAAAAATGTGCCGCATGCTTTTATCGGCTCAAAGTGGGATTTTGTTACAAGAAAAGAAGTGTGACGGAAAATCGTGAGACTTGCGAAAAGTGGGAGAGAAAAATACCCGCCGCAGAAAAAACGCTGCATGTAAAAGCCTCGGAGACGGTTTTGAAAAATATGGCTTCTCATCTTGCGATGATTGCGCAGATTTTATCCGAGGACGCCGAAGAAGAACGGGAGGAACAAAAAAATCGATAATCCGACAAATAAAATGCCTCAAACATTTGTCTTTTGCTTAAAAAAATGTTATAATGAATGAGTATAAAATCAAGGCAGGATAAAAATGAACAGAATTCGTTTGAAGGAAATTTATTCCGATATTTCCGCTTTCGACGGAAAAACGGTGACGGTGGCCGGTTGGGTGAGAACGATACGCGATTCCAAAGCGTTCGGGTTTATCGAGCTCAACGACGGGAGCTGTTTCAAAAATATGCAGATTGTCTTTGAGCGGGAGTCGCTTTCCAATTATGACGAAATCGCACACGAAAACGTCGGTGCGTCCCTCATCATAGAGGGGAAAGTAATCGCTACTCCCGAAAACAAACAGCCCTGCGAAATCAAAGCGCAGAAAATTTCCGTGGAGGGGGAGTCCGCTCCCGATTATCCGTTGCAGAAAAAGCGCCATTCCGTGGAATTTCTGCGGGAAATCGCCTATTTAAGACCCAGAACGAACCTTTTCAGCGCGGTGTTCCGCGTCCGTAGCGAAACGGCGTTCGCCATTCATAAATTTTTCAACGACCGCGGCTTCGTCTATGTGCATACCCCCATTATCACGGGCAGCGACTGCGAGGGCGCGGGCGGTATGTTTCAGATTACCACGCTCAATCTCGACGAGCTGGCTAAGGCGAAAAATCTAAGCGGCGTGGACTACAAAGAGGACTTTTTCGGGAAAAAGGCTAGCATTACGGGTTCGGGACAGCTCCACGGGGAAACGTTTGCCATGGCTTTTTCCGATATTTATACTTTCGGACCCACCTTCCGCAGCGAAAAATCCAATACTTCCCGCCATGCGGCAGAGTTCTGGATGATAGAGCCGGAAATGGCTTTCTGCGATTTGAAGGGCGACATGGACATCGCGGAAGCGATGGTAAAATTTATTATCGCGCACGTTTCAAACACCTGCCCGGACGAACTGAATTTCCTCAATCAGTTTGTGGACAAAGGACTATTGGACAGGCTGAAAAACGTCTCCGAAAACGACTTTGTGCGCCTTTCCTACACGGAGGCGATAGAAATTCTCAAAGCGCATGCGGACGAATTTGACGACAAGGATATTTTCTGGGGCAAAGACCTCCAAAGCGAACACGAGCGCTATCTTACCGAAAAGGTCTATAAAAAGCCCGTGTTCCTGACGGATTATCCCAAGGAAATCAAGTCCTATTACATGAAGCAGAACGCGGACGGAAAGACAGTCGCGGCCGCCGACCTTTTAGTGCCGGGGATCGGGGAACTCATCGGGGGGTCGCAGCGTGAGGACGATTACGAAAAGCTCAAAGCGAGAATGACAGAATGTAACGTTCCGCCCGAAGAATGGTATCTCAATCTCCGCAAATACGGCGGAACGACGCACAGCGGATTCGGCTTGGGCTTTGAACGGATGGTCATGTATCTGACGGGCGTCAGCAACATCCGGGATGTGGAGCTCCACCCCCGCACCGTGGGCAACGCCGAGTTTTAACAAATCAACAGGAAGGAGCCTTCCCGCCGAGGGAGGGCTCCTTTTTTGTATATTCACGCATATTCATAAGAAGTGCTAATGCCAGGCAGAAGGAAAAACTGATGAATTGCGGATTGTTTTTCACGCTAACGCGTTATATAATTGGGAAAAATTTGCCGGAGGATTCTGAATATAACCGCGATAATCCGACGAATTTTCACGACACGCCGTGCTTTTTGCGCAAAGGCGTCTTGGGGCGTGCGCTCCAGCGGGCAAAACAGGCGGCGTGAATTATTATTCAGGAGGAAGATCATGAGAGAAAACACATCCGTACACCGACTGCTCCGGCGGGTATTGTCTCTGTGCCTGGCGGTAGTCCTGGCGGTATCGCTGTGCGTTCCGGCACTGGCCACCCAGAAGAGCTACAGTGCCAATGACTACGTGCAGCGGCTGAAGGACTCCGTCCGCGGCAGCGCCACGGTGGACCTGGACGCCGGAAAGGACCCCAATGAGGTGGTCCGGGCCATGGTGGTCACCGACGTGCCCGCCGCCGTGGAGCAGGCCGGCACCGTGACCTACACCGCCGCCGTGCAGTCCGCCGAGGCCCGGACCCTGCGCTCCCAGGAGAGCGTCATCCGTCAGGTCCGGCGCATTACCGGCAGCTCCGTTATCAACCAGTCCGGCTATCTGGTCAGCGCCTTTTCCATGGACATGACCCGGGCCCAGATGAAGCAGGTGGCTGCCCTGGACGGCGTGGTATCCGTCAGTGAGGTCACCACCTACAAGGCCCGGATGACCTCCGCCAAGGAAATGACCTCCGCCATGGAGCTGTGGAAGGCGGAGAACGGCGGCAGCACCGGCGAGGGGATCGTGGTGGCCGTTATCGACAGCGGCGTCAACTACACCCATCCCGATATGCAGATGCGCCAGGACGCCAGGCTGAAATACACCAAGGCCGACATGGAGGCGAAGATCGCCGCCCTGGGCTACGGCAAGTATTACACCGATAAGGTCCCCTTCGGCTTCAGCTATGTCGACGAGGACGACATCAATAACCGCCAGGTCACCCACGGCCTGCACGTCTCCGGCATCGTGGCCGCCAACGGTGACGAGGAAAACGGCGGCGTGGCGGGCGTTGCCCCCGACGCCCAGCTCTTTGCCATGCAGGTGTTCGGCAGTACCGGCAGCGGCTTTAACGACGATATCATCCGCGCCGTGGAGGATTCCGTAAAGCTGGGCGCGGACATTCTGAACCTGAGCCTGGGCGGCACCGCAGGCTTCTACAGCGACGCAGACTATCTGCAAAAGGCCCTGGCCTATGCTGAGGAGAACGGTGCGGTGGTGTGCGTGGCTGCCGGCAACGACGGCACCTCCGCCTCCGACACGGGCGTCAACACCAACGACTGGGGCGTGATCGATACCGGCGCGGTGTCCAACCCCGCCACCTATCCCGGCGCCCTCAGCGTAGCCTCCGTGGACAACAGCATGCTGCGGGGCAAATCCGTGACCATCACCAGCGGCGAGGACACCGTATACAGCGGCGTGGTCATGGACTTCTCCCAGGGCAACCACACCGACTGGACCTCCCTGGGTGAGGTGCCCATTCTGGAGTTCGGCTACGGCAACCTGTTCGAGGACATTTTCCCCAAGCTGTCCACCCTGCCCGAGGGCCCCTATGTGGCTCTGGTCCAGCGGGGCAAGGACATTTCCTTCGAGGATAAGATCAACTATCTGATGGGCATGTGCCATGCCTCCGCCGTTATCGTGTATAACAACGAGGCCACCGACGAGGTGCCCGTCAACGTGTCCGCCGAAAGCGCCAGCCAGTACACGGCCATGATGGTCAGCGGCAACACCGGCGCCAGGCTCATGGAGCTGGTCCGGGCCGGGGCCACCGTGTCCTTCGACGGCCTGCACGACGTGGTGTATCCCAACGAGGCCACCGGCGGCTGCGTATCCACCTTCTCCTCCTGGGGCTCCACCCCCACCCTGGATATCAAGCCTGAGATCTCCGCCCCCGGCGGCAACATTTACTCCGTGTCCAAGGATCAGAAGTACGAGGAGATGAGCGGCACCTCCATGGCCACACCCTATGTGTCCGGCTGCGCCGCCCTGGTACTGGAGAGCCTGCAGAAGTCCCTGGCCGACGGCAGCCTGGTGCTGGGCGATACGACCCTGAACACCTTTGTGAAGAATACTCTGATGAACACCGCCGACCCCATTGCGGACGGCAGCGTCATCTATTCCGTGCGTCAGCAGGGCAGCGGCATGGTGGATCCTCTGTCCGCTGCGGAAAACCGTGTCCTGGCCACCTATAACGGCGTGGCCTCCGTGGCGCTGAAGGAGGTGGGCAATACCACCGGCTTCACCGTGACCCTTACCAACTACGGCACCGCCGTCGCCGGCTATACTCTGCCCGCCTCCGTGCCGGTATACACCGACGTTACCGGCCAGGACGGCAGCTACGCCATGGAGCTGTTGTCCGGCGCATCCGTGACCTTTGACAAGACCGCCGTCACCGTCCCCGCAGGCGGTACGGTTCAGGTCACCGGCACCCTGACCATCCCTGCCAATGCCGCCAAGAACCACTATGTGGAGGCATTCCTGCCCTTCGACGGCGATGTGGACCTGTCTCTGCCCCTGATGGGCTTCTACGGCGACTGGTATGGCTGCCAGCGGATCATCGACCTGCCCGCCTGGGACGACGGCAACATCATGACCGACTACTATGAGAATCTGCCTGTGACCACCGTGGCAGCAGGCGATTCCTATGCCGGCTTCGACACCGAGAGCATGACCACCGATCCCGACCACATTGCCTTCTCCCCCAACGGCGACGGTGATTTCGACGCCGCCCAGCCCATTGTGGGCATGCTGCGCAGCGCCGCCGAGATCACCGTGGACGTGCTGGATGAAAACGGCAAGGTGGTCCGCCAGATCAACCATCGGGAAAATGTTGCCAAGTACCTGGCCATCGACGCCAATGAAAGCCGCTCCCCCATCAGCCTGCTCAGCAGCGGCACTGCCGGCGACGGCACCTGGGACGGTACCCGCTACGACATTGCCAGCGGCGAGTATGTCATGTGCGACGAGGGCCAGTACACCCTGCGCATCCAGGCCCGGATGCCCGGCAGCGACCGGGTGGAGACCACTCTGCTGCCGGTGAAGCTGGATCTCACCGCGCCCCAGGTCCATATCACCAGCGCCGCCGTGGATGACGGCATGCTGTACCTGACCTACACCGCCCAGGACTACTCCGGCATTCTCAATACCGCTGCCGTGTTCGTCAACGGCCAGGAGGAGCTGGACTTTGTTCCCGGCAATGACGCCGCTTATAATGAGGAGACCGGCGAATACAGCGTGGTCCTGCCGGTGGAAACCTATCAGGACGGCCAGATGAACGAGATCGCCCTGACCTGCATGGACTACGCCTTCAACGGCACCACCGATATCCTGTACACCAATGCCCGGCTTGATGCCGCCGTGATGTTCTCCAACATCAACAACGACGACAGCCTGACGGTGCTGCGGGACATCAGCTACAGCGCTGACTATGATTATGTCGCCGAGAGCTATGTGAACATCACCGACTGCGTGGCCCAGATCCGCGGCATTGCCAGCAGCAGCGTCAGGAGGCTGACCGTCAACGGTCAGGAGGCTTCCTTCGATGAGCGCAACGGCTTCCGTCTGGCTCTGAGTGTGGAGGAGCCCGGTCTCATCACCCTGCATGTGGTGGCCTATGACGCCGACGGCAGCGTGGTGTTCCAGGCGGACAAGCCCGCCCTGTTCGACGTGCAGAGGCCCTCCGTCATGTCCTATGTCTGCGATAAAAACGGCGAGTGGGACAACAGCATGCTGTGGACCAGCGACCACACCATGGACGGCTATCTGCTGGCCACCAAGTATGCCAAGGATGACCTGGTGCCCATGATGATCCAGGTCACCGACGAGTCCCTGACCCGAATCACCGTCAGCTGGCTCACCGGCACCGTGGACGGCGAGACCTTCTCTGACTGGCTCATGGGCGCCGACGCTGCCGACGTGGATGCCGAGGTCCATACCCAGGAGATCTCTCTGGATTCCCGGGACGAGGAGGGCCGCGTGTTCATGGGCTTCCCCTTCGCCTATAAGGAGTCCGTGTTCGTAGACGACGAAACCGGCGAGGTCTATGATTACAGCGCCTGGAGCCAGGTAGTCCGCGTGGAGGCCTATGACGCCGCCGGTCACCGCACCCTGCGCAACGCGCTGCTGTACGACACGGTATACGGCGAGAAGATGTACAACGAAGACGGCTTCAACGATGCCCGGTATTCCGACGGCACCATACGGGGCGACATTCTGGACCTGGATCCCCTGTGGAGCAACGAGTTGGGCGGCCTGTCCGATTCCCGCTTCCTCATCACCGATGATATGCTGGATGAAAACGGCAACCTCCATGTAAAGGCCACTCTGGATCGGGATGCCAACGTGCTGATCTTCAACGGCAGCGAGTATTGGCCCGAAGAGGGCAGCCGCCAGGTGGAGTTCGACATTCCCATCCATGCCGGGCTGAATCTGACATACGTCAAGACCCTCAGCAGCATGTTTGTCGTGAACGACTTCGGCACCCAGTACAAGCTGTATCTGTACTACCTGCCGGATACGGAGCCCACGGCCCTGCGCTTTGACGACGCGCGCATCGCCGACGGCGCGGTGATCTGCACCAACCAGGAGACCTTCCCCATCACCGGCGATGTGACCCATCTGTTCGGCAACATCAGTCTGAAGATCAACGGCGACATTCTGATCTATCCCACCAACGACGTCAACGTTCTGGGCGATCCCATCACCCAGGTGTTCTCCTACGGTGCGCAGCTGCAGGAGGGCAAGAATGTGGTGACGGTGGAGCTCAGCGATGAGGCTACCGGCACCGCCACCACCGTGACCTTCACCGTGGTGCGGGATACTGCGGCCCCCGAGGCTCCCGTCATTGCCCAGGGTGGCGACGGCAAGGTGACGCTGACCGCCGCCGAGGAGCATGTGACCCTGTACTACAGCTATGACGGCACGGAGTGGGTCCTGTACACCGGTCCCTTTGCCCCCACCGCCGCCAAGGTGTATGCCAAGGCCGTGGACCAGGCGGGCAACGAGAGCGCCGTCAGCCAGTTGGCTGTTGCCGTGGCCGCTTCCCAGCCGGTCAAGACCGGTGACGCAGCGCCTCTGGCGGTATATGCAGCCCTGCTGCTGACTGCCGCTGCGGCCCTGACCGCCATGCCCGTCCTGCGCCGCAGACGGGTAAGATAATGCGGCTGCGCCCGCAGATACTCTATCCATGCCAAAATACCCGGCCTGAGGGCCGGGTATTTTGGAGCTTGTCAAAAATCCTTTTTGACAAGCTCCAAGGCCTTTTCAGATCTTTTATAAAAGTTCTGAAAAGGCGGTGATTGAAAACGAAAGACACCCCTGATGGGTTTCTTTCGTAACTATCTTCCTTTCCGAAGGCAGAGGCAATCCTATTTTTTGACAGTCTGCAAAATACCCGGCCTGAGGGCCGGGTATTTTGTTCTGCATGTACGAGTTGTTTGGTACATTTGGAAACATAAAAGCCTGTCAAAATCACGAAAAACGCTGTTTTATTCTACAAATAAACGTTCTCAGTACAAGTTTTTGTTGCAATCCGTCATGGGATGTGGTACCCTATCCACAGAAAGCAAGGCGCCGCCCGGCGGCGCGAGGATCAATGGAAAATAATAGGAGGTACCCCCATGAGCTATCCCAAAACCGGCGAAGAAGTATATGTCAGTCTGAACCTGTCCAACACCATGCTGACCGGCATCGGCAAGGGCACCATCACCCGCGAGGAGGTCTCTGCCGACTATCTCAAGCGCCTGTTTGCCCGCTACGGTGTCATCGTGTCCGCCAAGCCCGAGCAGCGCCGCCTGCTGGAGCTGGTCAATGATAATTTTGATCTGGGGCTGGAGATCCCCGAGACGCTGAAGCTGTTCCAGCTGTCCGAGCAGCACCGCCGCCTGGTGGTCATCAACGTTCAGGGTCTGCGCCGGAAGAACGGCTCCCTGCTGCCGGAATACACCGAGGAGGAGTTCAACGAGGCCACCTTCATTTTCGTGAAGTACTATATCCAGGGCCGCCACTATGACGAGCTGGTGGAGGAGAACAAGAAGCTGCAGTTTGAGCTGGACCAGGAGGTTGAATGGCGCAACCGCACCGATAACGGCTGAAAAAAACGCGTATAATCCCGCCCCGGCGGGTCAGAATAAAGTCAGGCCTTGCGGCCTGACTTTATTTTTTTGCAAGGAGGACCTTCGTTATGAGCAAGAATTGCACCAACGACGGGTGCAGCTGCACCCCCAACATGTCCATCAAGTGCTCCGTGACCAGCTGCGCCCATCACTGCCAGGATATGGACAACTGCGGCCTGTCCAGCATCCAGGTGGGTACCCACGAGAATCACCCCTCCATGGACCAGTGCACCGACTGCCAGAGCTTCCGCAAGATCTGACCCAATCGCCCTGATACTGATTCTTGATTAAAAAATTTAATCAAGAATCCCGTGCGCTGTGCCCACGCACAGCGTGTGAAAACACGCTGTGACGTCTCATACAAAACCTGACGCACCTTCGGTGCTATAAAAAGCTTTTCAAGCTTTTTAACAGGTTTTGGTATCAGATCATGATCTTCCGGGCCATTTCCTCGCTGATGGCGATGCGGGCCTCCTTGACCTTCACGATCACGTTGCCGCCCAGGGCGGCCACCACCGTAACGGTGCCCCCGGCCACAAAGCCCAGGTCCTCCAGGTGCTTCTTCACCTCGGCATTGCCGCCCACCCGATGGATGAGATTTTCTTCGCCGATGTTGGCTAATGTCAGCGGCATCATAGCTGCTTCCCTCCCTGCTGTAACGGTTAGTATTCGCTAACCGATCGTGGAAAAATAGTGGTTAATCTACCTTAACCCCTTTCCGAAGAAAAAGGTTAAGCTCCCTTAACCGCTGCATAGTTTAACACCTCTAACATTTGTTGTCAACCCTTTTTCCGGAAAAATCTTTTCTTCCTTGCAAATTTGGTTAAAATATGCTAACCTATATATAATCTTACTGGAAGGTTGGTACTGTTTGCCATGCAGATCTTAAGAGCCTCGGAGGATTACCTGGAAACCATGCTGATGATGAAGGAGAAGCATGGCTACATTCGCTCCATTGACATTGCGGAGTATCTGGGCGTGACAAAGCCCAGCGTCAGCTATGCCACCAAGCGCCTGCGGGAGAGCGGCTATATCACCATGGACAAGGAGGGGCTCATCACCCTGACGGACACGGGCATGGCCATCGCCGCCAGCATGCTGGACCGGCACAAGACCCTGACGCAGTTTCTTATCCATCTGGGTGTGGACCCGGAGACCGCCGAGGCCGACGCCTGCAAGATGGAGCACGACATCAGCCAGCAGACCTTTGAGGCCATCTGCCGCCACGCCGGCCGGGCAGAATAAGTCCTCCGGGTAAATCCACATTTCCGCCACGGACAGCAGCGGCAGCGCCGTGACCCTGGCCGACACCAGCGTGGAGGGGGAGGTGGCTCTCTCCGGGGACAAGACGGCCCTGACCCTGGAGGGCAGCGCCAAGGCGGCCCGGGTGGCCGTGGACGGCGCGGAGAATACCGTCACCCTGGGGGCGGATGCCTCTGTGGACACCCTCACCGCCCGGGCCGCCGTGAAGGTGGACAACCAGGGGACCATCGACAAGGCCGAGATCCAGGCCAGCGGCGTGGTGCTGGACGGCAACAAGCCCGGCAGCATCCAGGTCTCTGAGGGCGTGGACGCCCCCACCGACAGCGACGGCCAGGAAGTGGTGGACGGCGTGGAGAACATCTCCGGCGTGGTGGGCGTCCGCCCTGTGGACCAGGACAGCCCTGAGACCCTGCTGCCTGAAGTGACTGCCAAGGCCACCAAGACCGACGGCGAAGACTTTGTGCGGGTGGCCCTGTCCACCCAGGACATCGTGCCCATCCACCAGAGCGAGGGCGCCGGCAAGGGCGCCTGGGTGGGGGTGGCCTTCCAGGCCCCCCAGGGCTATGAGGAGGAGACCTTCCGCTACTCCTTCGGCACCCAGGAGAGCGAGACGGCGGAGCACACCGCTGACCTCACCGAGAATGCCGACATCGGCGAAGGCAAGTACGCCGTCTTCTTTATCAACGCCAGCGCCCTGGAGCCCAAGACCCACATCACCCTCCAGTGGGGGGAGGAGGCCGAGGCCGTCCGGTATGTGGTGGACCTGTCCGGGGTCAAGACCCCCACTGTGGCCCTGGAGGACGTGACCGTCTCTACCCACGAGCTGCCTGCCGGGGTGGAGTCCACCGCCGAGGGCCTGACCTTTGACGAGAGCACCGCCCTGGTCCAGAACGGCGGCACCGGCGAGCTGACCCAGGAGGAGGTCTCCGGCATGGGCGGCGGCGGAGAGTACACCGTCTACTACGCCGTGCCCCAGGCCCTGGGGGAGGAGGATACCCTCCAGTTTGCCAAGATCGCCCGCTCCATCAACGGCAGGGCCTGGAACACCTGGAGCATCTCCAGCCAGACCGGGGCCCAGGACGGCTCCGGCTGGTGGACCAAGGACGAGAGCCACTACTTCTTCAAGTGGGGCGCCGTCTTTGCCCAGCAGCAGGAGGAGGCCTGGCAGATGGTGGACGGCGGCCGCTATGACTATGTCCTCTCCTTCCTGGACGAGGCCGACAATGTGGTGGCCACCTGCACCTTCTCCATCGACCTGAGCGGCTACACCATCGCCGCTGACAGCAGCGAGGGCTGACCGTAAGCCAGGAAGGCCCTTCCCATAAAAGGCTCCCCCGGGGGGCCCGACCATGCCAGACGCATGGAGACGGGCTCCCCGGGGGAGCGCTGTTTTTCTGGGGCTTGCTTGAAACTTGCCGATGTGTCCGGCGGCGAGAGATCATGGCCGCTGGAAAGGGGGGCTATGTCGGGGAGGCTCCCTCTCAGGCCGCCCAGAAGCGCCAGGCGTTGTAGAGGCTGATGAGGGTGATGATCACCATGAGGCCGATGAAGAGGCGCTCCACCTGACGGTCGTCGATGCGCTTGTTGATCTTGCGGCCGACCATGCCGCCGCTGATCCCGCCCACCACCATGAGGATCAGCCAGCTCCACTGGAAGGGAGGGACCGCTCCGGTGAGGAGGGTGGTGCCCAGGCTGGTGATCTGGGAGATCAGGATGATGTAGAGGCTGTTCTGGGCGGCCACCTTGGTGGACATGGAGAAGAAGTAGTAGAGCACCACCAGGTTGATGGGCCCGCCGCCGATGCCCAGGAAGCTGGAGAGAATGCCCAGCACCAGGCCCACCAGCACACAGACCACAGGATTGGTGATGTGATGGGTGTGGATGCGGCGCTGGTTGAGGGTGTAGCAAATGGTCATCAGGGTCAGGGCGGCCAGGCAGAGGGACTGGCAGATGCCCACGCTCTGCTGGGACCGTCCAGCGCCAGTATGTGGATGGTCTGTCCTCCCAGCGCTCGGCTGGGTGAACGCCTGGCGGACCAAGGTAGCACCTACACCGAGGAAGGCACCCTGGCTCACCGGATCGGGGAGCTGCTCTTGCGGAAGCGCTGGGAGGGGGCGGACATCACCGCCGAGCTGGAACAGGCCCAGGCGGACCCGCTCTACTCCGGCGCGATGGGGGAGCACATGGAGAGCTATGCCGCCTTTATCGAGGAACGTATGGCGGAGGCAAGGACCCGCTGCGAGGACCCCCGTATCTTCATCGAGCAGACCGTGCGCTTCGAGGAATACGTCCCTGGCGGTTTCGGCACTTCGGATGCTATCATCCTTTCCGACGGGGTGATGGACGTCATCGACTTGAAGTACGGCAAGGGGGTGCCGGTCAGCGCCGAGGGAAACCCCCAGATGCGGATTTATGGCCTGGGCTGCTACCTGGCCTTGTCCTGGGCCTACCGAATCGACACCATCCGCATGACGATTTTTCAGCCCCGCCTGGACAGCATCTCCACCGCCAGCATGACGACGGACGAGCTGCTGACCTGGGCAGAAACTGAGCTGAAGCCCAAGGCCGCTCTGGCTTGGGAGGGGAAGGGCGATTTTTGCCCTGGCGAGGCGCAGTGCCGCTGGTGTAAGGCGGCGGCCGTCTGCCGGGCCCACCGAGACTATCAGATGGAGATCGCCCGTCGAGACTTTGCGGACCCGCCCCTGCTGACCCCGGAAGAGATCGCGGACGTGCTGAAACGGCTCCCGGCTCTCCAGGCATGGGCCAAGAAAGTGGAGGAATACGCGCTGGACGCCGCTGTGAAGGGCGAGGCCGAGTTCCCCGGTTTCAAGGTCGTCGAGGGCAGAAGCAACCGCCGGTATGCCGACGAGGATGCCATTGCCTCCGCGCTGCGGAAAGCCGGCTTCAAGGTGGCCGACATCTACAAGCCCCGCGAGCTGCTGGGTATCACCGCTATGGAGAAGCTGGTGGGCAAGAACCGTTTTGGAGAGCTGGCGGGGAAGTACATCATCAAGCCAGAGGGGGCCCCTACCCTGGTCCCGGAAAGCGACAAGCGCCCCCCGCTTAACACGGCGGCAAAGGCCGCCGAGGACTTCGAGAATGAACCCGCAGTTTGAATACTGCCATCAAAAAAATTTTGAAAAGGAGACTGCTCTACTATGTCTAACAATGCTGCCAACCCCTGCAAGGTTATCACCACCAAGTGCCGCCTGTCCTATGCTCACATCTGGGAGCCCTCCAGCATGAATGAGAACTCCCCGGCCAAGTACAGCGCCTGCATCATCTGGCCCAAGACCGACAAGGCCATGACGGAGAAAGTCCGGGCGGCCACGGAGGCGGCGATCCAGGACGGTATCAAGTCCAAGTGGAAGGGCAAGCGGCCCCCGGAGAGCAAGCTGAAGCTGCCCATGCGGGACGGCGACGAGGAGCGTCCGGAGGACGAGGCATTCCAGGGCTGCTACTTCCTCAACGCCAACTCCACCCGGCAGCCCGGCGTGGTGGATCTGGCCCGGAACCCCATTCTGGACCAGGATGAAATCTACAGCGGCTGCTACTGCCGGTTCTCCCTGATGTTCTACCCCTTCTCCACCAACGGCAACAACGGCGTGGCCGTGGGCCTGAACAACGTGCAGAAGGTCAGCGACGGTGAGCGCCTGGCGGGCAACAGCCGGGCCGAGGACGACTTCAACGACGACTACACCGGCGACTTGGACGACATCCTCTGATATCAACCACACCCGCCCCCGCTGCTCCCCCTTTGGTGCGGGGGGGGCGGGCTCGACTATAAAGGAGACTACACATGAAACGACTGACTGTAAAAGAGCTGCGCTCTGCTCTTGAAGGTGTGCCAGACGAGTTAGAAGTACGCTTCTCCAGCGACACAGAAGAAGCCTATGAAATCATCATCCAGATGGCACGGAGAGTAAAATACGAGCTCCCCGATGGGCAGCGCTTTGCCGACACCGGGGAGACCGGAGTCGACTACTTCGAGATTTACGGAAACGCGGAGGAAGAGGAATGAGCAAGAAGCGCTTTACGGAGTTCTATCTGTCCGCCATGCTCAAGGCTGCTACCGGCGGCCGGGTAACGAGGGTGGCATATCTCTATTATGATCTGACCCATGCGGAAGTGGTGCGTGTGGAGTACGAGTACGATCAAGGCGGCGGGGGGTATGAGCTGCCGGTTACCGGACTGTCCCTGCTGGGGATCGCCGCCGGCTATCTCCGGCCCATGTGATCTGCACCAGTCCTTGTTCGGATTTTTGCCGCTCTCCTCTTGACTTGGAGTGCACTCCAGGTGGTATTCTCTTGGTAAGAGGGGCCGCCTCAGGGCGGACGGAGGCTCTTTCCATCCAGGCGCGGATGGCAGAAGTGCCTTATAGGGCTGCGGGGCTCCGCAGCCGGAATTTCGGAAAGAGGAGTGATTGCAATGATCTACAGGGACTTTCAGGATCTGAAGCTGTCCGCTTTGGGCATGGGCTGCATGCGCCTGCCTGTCATCGGCGGCGACGATGCCCGGGTGGACGAGGACGCCGCGGCGGAGATGGTGGACTACGCCATGGCCAACGGCGTCAACTACTACGACACCGCCTGGGGCTACCACAGCGGCAACTCGGAGCTGGTCTTGGGCAGGGCCCCGG
>ERZ779866.2962-NODE-2962-length-14345-cov-3.518824_pt1 | contig 14345 bp, 13 predicted proteins | sample MGYA00511248_ERZ779866 | MGnify/ENA primary metagenome ERZ779866 (study PRJEB29588, sample SAMEA2155758) | human gut metagenome | biome: human gut; feature: human-associated habitat; material: faeces | place: Denmark | collected 2008/2010 ... | reverse complement strand
GCGGTATTTTTTGCACCTTTTTGGAAGATTTTTCAGCTTTTGCACAAAGTTAATTTTTAACTTCTAGAATATTGAAAAAACTTATTAAGAAACTTCTCTGTAAAATAAAAAGCTGCAGCATCATGAATTCAACAGCCAAAGGTTATATCTGCGGAATTATCGCAGCTTCATGCTACGGATTAAGTCCTTTTTACGGCGTCAGCTTAATGAATTTAGGAATGAATGCCGCATCCGCCCTGTTTAACCGTTTTGCTCTTGCGGCAATAATTTTGTTGATATTGATGATATTACAAAAAAAGCCGCTTAATATTTCCTTAAAAGAATTTAAAGTCACAGCGATACTGGGCTTTTTATTTGCCGCTTCAACACTTACATACTTTATCGCTTTTCATTATATGAGTGCAGGCATTGCCGCTACCATTTTGTTCATATATCCGGTCATGGTGGCTGTCATAATGGCGATATTTTTTAAAGAAAAAATCACCCTGCTTACGATTTTATCCATCACTTTATCTTTTGCCGGGATTGCCATGCTGTATTTTGGTGACAACTCAGGACAAGTAAATACCGCAGGCGTCATTTTGGTTTTAATTTCAGCACTTACTTACGCTCTTTACATTATTGTCATCAATCGCTCGGGCATTGTCATGTCAGCAGAAAAAATGACTTTTTATGTGCTCCTTTCATGTCTTGCAACTATATTCATCTATACCCTGTTTGATTCCGGATCTTCGCTTATGCCGCCCCAAAGCTTCCCGATGTGGGGATACTGTCTGATGCTGGCTTTGATACCTACAATCATTTCTCTTAATTTGATGACAATTGCCGTAGAAAGCGTCGGCTCCACTCCTACTGCGGTAATGGGGGCGCTTGAACCTCTTACCGCCGTAATTATCGGCTGTCTTGTCATGCACGAAAGCATGACCTTGCACCTTTTTATCGGTATTGTTCTGATATTGATTTCCGTTGGACTAATCATCGTCGGAAAAACCTTTAAAAAGCACAGCATCAAAATCATCGTTGATGAAGTCGAAAAGGAAATCATTCGCCACTGGCGCTGGAAGTTATAGTCTATTTGTGACTGCCCAAAGATCGCAGAGCATCAAACTCCTGCGGAAATTGTTTGGAAAAAGATCCGGGATTGCGGGCTATAAGCTTTACAGCCGTCTTATAATCTTTTTCCGTAAGAGCTGCCATATTCCACTCGGCAATCTTAAGATGACGCTTGAAGGAATTGATCTCATCTTTCATCACGGTAAATTGATTTGCGGTAATAATCTTTTTACCTTTGAGCTTTTCTAAATGCTCAAGGCATACATCCGCTTTTTGATTTAAGTAATTGACTAGATTTAACAAATTGCCGCGATGTTTGGCAATTGCCGTCATCATGCGAGCCTTTTTGCTTAATTTTTCCCGAACATCAAAGCACGGTTTTTCTTTTTCCAAAACAACATTGCCAAGATTTTGCTTTAGTTCGTCTGATGCAAAGGCTAATTTGCCAATGAAATTATTTATATCATCGCTTAATTTATCCATGACTGAATTATTGGCATGGATGTCTTTAAGCAATGTCTTGACGCCGCTGGCGTTTTTAAAGGAATCGGCAAAATCGTAAGTAAAAATTACAGTCAAAACCATTGCGCTCCAATCCAATAATTTAGGACTTAGAGCCGATATCGCTTTTTCAATTTCAGGATGCAGAAAATACACTAAAAATAAAGCAAACAGCCCCCAAACTATTGAACACTCTGCACATATATAGCCGCCGACATTGGCAAAGCAATTGCGGTAATCCCACAATCGCAGATGAAAAAAGCGATCAAGCAAAAAGCCTGTCAGAAATTCCAAAATTGAAGCTGACAGCATTCCCAAAACAAAAACGATAAATTTGTGCTCATAGTGGGGCAGCGTGATCTGCAAAATGATAATTGCACCAATGCCGTAAATCGGCAAATAAGGACCGTGCAAAAAACCGCGATTAATAAAAAAATGCTGTTTTACCCCTTCATAACATACTTCCCATATCCATCCGAGTACACTGTAACAAAAAAAGAACATTATCCATTGACTGTGAGAATAATCCATTGTTTCACCTGCTCTTAAATTCTCCTCCGTTATACTCCATTCCTTTCCTGTTTTTTGCGCCTTACCCTTTTTAGGGCAAAAAGAAACCTTCGCAATATCACTACTGCGAAGGTTATTTCTATTAATGATTAAACCTAAAAACAGGTCAACGCATTAATTATTTATCAAGATCTGCAACGATCTCTTCAACGGTCTTCTTGGCGTCACCGAAGCACATTGCAGTGTTATCCTTGAAGAACAACGGGTTCTGTACACCGGCGTAACCTGCGTTCATGGAACGCTTAAAGACGACAACGTTGCGAGCCTTCCAAACCTCGAGTACCGGCATGCCGGCAATCGGGCTGTTCGGGTTCTCTAAAGCTGCAGGGTTTACGGTATCGTTAGCGCCGATAACGAGTACGGTATCGGTGTTCTCGAAATCGTCATTGATTTCATCCATTTCAAATACGATATCGTAAGGAACCTTGGCTTCAGCAAGCAATACGTTCATGTGACCGGGCAGACGACCTGCAACCGGGTGAATGGCAAAGCGAACTTCAATGCCGCGAGCCTTTAATTTCTCGGTTAAGGAAGCGACAGCAGCCTGAGCCTGGGATACGGCCATACCATAGCCCGGAGCGATAATGACGGAGCTTGAATTCTTCAAGAGTTCAGCAACTTCATTAGGCTTTAACTCATGATACTCGCCCATTTCCTCATCGCCTGATGCTGCAGCACCTTCGTTGCCGAAGCCGCCTGCGATAACGGAAATAAAGGAGCGATTCATAGCCTTACACATGATGTAAGAGAGAATAGCACCTGAAGAACCTACCAAAGCACCGGTTACGATAAGGAGGTCATTGCTTAACATAAATCCTGATGCGGCAGCGGCCCATCCTGAATAGGAGTTAAGCATGGAGATAACGACCGGCATATCGGCACCGCCGATTGCGGCAACCAAATGTACACCAAAGACCAAGGCAATAAGAGTCATGATGACAAGCGGAACGATGGAAGCCTGAGAGGCGGCCATGAACCAAATCATCAAGAACAAAGATACAACCAAGGCAGCTAAGTTAAGCCAATGACCGCCCGGGATAACGAGAGGAGCGGACTTGAAGACTCTTAACTTATAAGTACCGTTTAACTTGCCGTATGCGACGATAGAGCCGGTGAAGGTTACGGCACCGATGAAGATGCCGAGGAAAATCTCAACTAAGTGAGTGTTGAGCTCGGCACGGGACATGGTGGTACCGACATTGGCGGCAGCCTCGCTTGCGGCAGCCATAATAGCGGCAACCTGAGCTTCGGTAGCACCGACCGGAATGGTTACGGTCTCAGGAGCTACGGCACCTAACTCTAAGAAAGTGTTATAACCGACCAAAACAGCAGCCAAACCTACGAAGCTGTGCAAGCAGGCGATAAGCTCCGGCATCTGGGTCATAACGACTTTGCGGGCAACGTAGATACCGATACCGGCACCGATTGCCATGGCGACGATAATAAGGATAAAGCCTGTGGGGGTCTCAACCTGGGCAAAAGTTGCCAGCAATGCAATGGTCATACCGACCATGCCGGAGAAGCATCCCATTTTGGCGGTTTCCTGCTTGGACAATCCGGCTAACGCCATGATGAACAGCAGTGCGGCCAAAATATAGGCCATATGAACAATTCCGAATTCCATTTTTCTTATATCCTCCGACCTACACTACTGCTTCTTGAACATTGCCAGCATGCGGCGTGTTACGGCAAAACCGCCGAAAATGTTGATTGAAGCGATAAGCACGCCGATAAAGGCCAAAATACCGATAACGACACTGCCAGAGCTTACCTGCAACATCGCGCCGACCACGATAATGCCTGAAATAGCGTTAGTGACCGACATAAGCGGAGTATGGAGGGAATGGGTAACATTCCAAACTACGTAGTAGCCTACGACGCAGGCCAATACGAACACGGTAAAGTGCGGCAGGAATTTTTCCGGAGCAAACAAGCCGATAAGAGCGAAAGCGACAACCAAAATGGAGACGCAGAATCTCTTAAGCTTAGGAGAAACCTGTTTTTGCTCAACTTTCTTAGGCGGCTCGGCAGGCTTTGCTGCAGGAGCTGCTGAAACGCTGATCTTAGGAGGCGGGAAGGTGACCTCACCGTCTTTGGTAACAGTCATATTGCGCAGAACGACGTCTTCAAAATCAATGTTGATCTGACCGTCTTTGTTCTTGCACAAAAGCTTCATCAAGTTAACGAGGTTAGTTGAATAAAGCTGTGAGGACTGGGCCGGCAGACGAGCTGCAAGATCGGTATAACCGATGATCTTAACGCCGTTGTCGGTAGTAAATACCTGACCTGCCTTGGTCAACTCGCAGTTACCGCCGGTAGCAGCTGCCAAGTCAACAATTACGGAGCCTGATTTCATGCTCTCGACCATTTCCTTGGTGATAAGGCGAGGAGCAGGCTTGCCAGGAATTGCAGCGGTGGTGATGATAATGTCGACTTCTTTAGCCTGTTTTGCAAAAAGCTCCATCTCGGCTTTGATGAATTCATCGGACATTACCTTGGCATAACCGTCTGATGAGCTGCCGTCTTCATTCTTAAAGTCAAGCTTCAAGAACTCACCGCCCATGGACTTAATCTGGTCGGCTACTTCAAGACGGGTATCGAACGCACGGACGATAGCGCCCAAGGAGTGAGCTGCACCGATAGCGGCAAGACCGGCAACGCCGGCACCGATTACCATTACCTTTGCAGGAGGAACTTTACCTGCTGCGGTAACCTGACCGGTAAAGAAACGACCGAATTCATGAGCAGCTTCGATTACAGCGCGATAACCGCTGATGTTGGCAGTTGATGACAAAGCGTCAAGAGCCTGGGCGCGGGAAATACGCGGAACCATGTCCATAGCAAGGACATTGACCTTCTTGGCATTTAATGCTGCGACTAAATCTTCATTCTGGGCAGGACGAATAAAGCTTACAAGGGTCTGACCTTCTTTTAACAGCTTAACTTCATCTTTATTGGGAGCATTTACTTTGAAAATGATGTCACTGTTCCAAACATCGTTGCCTTTGGCGATCTTTGCGCCGGCAGCTTCATAAGCGGCATCATCAAAGCTGGCGGCAGCCCCTGCCGCGCTCTGAACTGCTACTTCAAAGCCCAACTTTATAAGTTTAGTTACGGTATCGGGAGTGGCGGCCACTCTGGTCTCACCGTGTAAACTTTCCTTTGGAATACCTATGAGCATGGCTTAATCCTACATTTATTAAGGCTTTAAAGCCTTTGTTATAGTCAATAGTCACTAGACAGAACAAATGTCTAATTCTACAAATTAATTATTATAAACGCTTAAAAGTTAGATATGGTCTTATGCACGGCAAAAGGATGATGTGTATCGCAATTATGAAAAGAATAATGCACGAAAAGTGCACAAAAGTAGACACGAATCTAATTTGATATATGAAAGATAACAACGGTGAAAAAGAATAAACCGTAAAATTTCCGCAGACCTTATTAAATTAAAGTTCTGAAACCATGGTATAAGCATCTTCAGCAGGTAAAACTGCGGTTTTAACGTAATAGTTTTTACGTATGCCGGTTTTTTTAAAACCGGTCTTTTCATATAAGGAAAGAGCAGGAAGATTTGAAACTCTTACCTCTAAAAAACATTTTTTAGCCCCGCGCTTTTTAACTTCAGATAAAGCCGCTGACAAAAGGCTTTTGCCAAGGCCTCGTCCCTGAAATTCAGGCATAATTCCGATAGTTAAAAGCTCGGACTCATCAAGCACCGTCTGCATAACTGCAAAACCGACGAGCTTTTTATCTAAAAAACAGCCTATAACGATATTGCCGTTAAAACTTTTTGCAATACCGTCAAAAGTCCACGGCGATTTATGCGCGCTTATTTCGATAGCGTAAAGTTCTTCAAGAAGATCCTTTGTAGGCTCTTCTTTAAGGACCTTGCATTCAATTAATCTTGAATCCGTCACAATCTGCCCTTAAAGCGTTCTTTTAAAAAGTTCCACAATTCTGCCTTGTCTTCATTTAAATAAAACACGACAGCATCTCCCTTGACCTTAGTTCCCATGCGAACCAGCACAACGCAATTTGCGTCATATTCCGCATCTTTAACAAAAGCTGCGGTTTTAATGTTTTTACTTAAAAGAAACTGATTTAATCCTTTAATGTAGGGAAACTCAGCTTCCATATCAATATAAACGTCAGATAAAGGCATGGAAGGTCTTGTTAAAGCACACTTAAAATTTACTCCGGGCTTTACTTTCCAGCTTATTCTTGAAAAATCAGGCATTGCTTATTTCACCGGTAAAATTTCAATCCAGTAATCATCCGGATCGTGAATAAAATAAAGCCCCATCTTCTCATTTTCATAGCACACCCAGCCCATTTCTTTATGAAACTTGCGTACTTCATCATAATCACCTTCAACGCGCAGGCACAGATGACTCTCATTGTCGCCAAGCTCGTATGGCTCTTTTCTGTCTTTAAGATAAGTAAGTTCTAAAGAAAAAGAGGTAGCTTCATCACCTAAATAAACCAAGGTAAAAGATCCGTCAGATGCTTCCTTGCGTCTTATCTCGCTAAGTCCTAAAGCTTTTTTATAAAAAGCGATGCTTTTATCTAAATCCGTAACGTTGATGTTGAAATGATCGAATCTGCCTTTAACCTGCATAACCGCTCCTTGTTTTCTTTTCTGCCAATATTTTACCAAGGCAATGAAAATTTCTGACCGCGCTTTTTAATATTTAAAAGAAGAACATCATGCTCTTTGGCACTTTGCAGAAGTTTTTCATCATCCTCAGGTTTATCCCAAAAGTGCATCGGTGCCAAAACCTTAACGTTAAAAGCATCCAAAAACTGTCTTGCACCTCGGGATTTTTCTTCATGAAGCCTAGGATCTACCGGGAACATCACTAAATCAAAAGACTGTTTGTCTTTTTTTATATATGAAAGTTCATCAAGATATGATTTTTCATATCCATGCCATTCCTCCTGCGTACTTTCATCCATCCAATGCCAATTATTAAGATCGCCTGAATGAAAGATCTCTTTTCCTTCAAGATTTACGGCAAAGGAAACTCCGATATCGGTAGAACCGAAAGCTTTCACCTTAATCAGATCATCTTCAAAGCTGCCGCCTTTTCTTAACTTTATATAATCCTGATCTTTTACGTATTTAGAACGCTTACGTGCAATATCTGCCGATAAGATATAAACGATATTGTCTTTCTTTTCTTTAAATTTGAAGATCTCGGGATTGAAATGATCTTGATGAAAATGACTTGAAAACACGTATAAAGGCTCAGGACGCTTTAATAATTCTTCATGGACGAAACCATGATCTTTATCCGTGTCCTCATAATAATCAAAAAGTAAACTTGCCTTATCGCTTAATACCGCAAAACCGCTGTGAAATACGTACACAAGTTCCATTAAAAACCTCTTACAAATCTTTTTCTAAATATAGGCCGTTTCATTTAAACAGATTAATACTTATTTTTTCAAGAAAAGTAAAAAGACAAAACTACATTTACAAAAACCAAGCGTAAAATACTCTCGTTTTTTAGGAAGACTCGTATGCAAATATCTCACGGTACTTTAATCGGCATCTGCGCAATTTTATTGTGGAGCACTCTTATAGGGCTCATGCGCATAGTAAGTGACGGGCTTGGTCCTCTTTTAGGCCCGGCTTCAATTTATGCCGTTGCCTTCGTCATTACCTTAATCTGCACGGGGTTCCCGCGTTTATCGTCTTTTCCGCGTTCTTATTTAATTTTAGGCAGTATCCTTTTTGTCGCATACGAAATTCTGCTGTCCTTATCCATAAGCTTTGCCGAAAACTCCCGTCAGGCAATTGAAGTTGCTATCTTAAATTATTTATGGCCCGCCTTAGTCGTGATCTTCTCAACCTTTCTTAACCATCAAAAAATACGAATATGGATTGTTATCGGGATCTGCTGCTCCATGTACGGGATCTGCACCGTACTAGGCGGGGAATATGATTTTAATTTAGACGAAATCCTAAAAAATTTAAGTTCAAATCCTTTAAGCTACATCTTTGCAACCGTTGCTGCTTTCTTATGGGCAATCTATTGCTCAGTCACCGCTAAAATTTCCAAAGGACAAACTTCCATCACCTTCTTTTTACTGCTTATCGCCCTCGTGCTTTGGTCTTACGGTCTAACATTTAATACCTATGCTGTGAATTTTGATTTAAAAACCGCTTTAGCCTTACTGTGCGCCGGAGCGGCAATCGGTCTTGGCTATGCGGCATGGAACAAAGGCATGGCTTGCGGCAACGTCAGAGTCCTTGCAGTCCTTTCTTATTTCATCCCGATTTTATCGACGCTTGTGTCATCGTTAATGCTCAACACGCCTTTATCCTTTACTTTCTGGAAAGGAGTCCTGTTTGTCTGCTTGGGATCGGTTTTTTGCCTAAAGTCACTTAAAAAGAGCTAAAAAACGATTATTAAGCTGTCAAAATTTGTAATTTAAATTCACACTCTATAAATGAAAAGGTAAAAAGACTCAAAAAACAATACATGGCCTACCACAATCCGAGTTTTCAGCCATTAAAAAGAACCATCCCTATATTTTGTTCTTTTTTAAACCGAACAAAATTTAAACTAAATTAAGAAAAATAATCTGCACCATTATTTACTTTGTCTGGTGAAACAAAATCTGCCGCAATAAAATTAAAATAACTAACAAAAAATAATAGAGTCACGCTATGGACTTACCAAACGCTGATTTACTTAAAATCATCAACAATAAAATTTGTACTAAATATCCTGATACGGGAATTTACCGCACCAATCTTACATATTTATATATTTCGCGCTTTAATACCCCGCGCTTTGTTTACAGACATTTTATTCATCCGACTTTCGCCGTTTTTTTAATCAACGGCTATAAAACACTAGGTGAAATCGGTGAACAAAAAATTTCACTTGCGCCCGGATCGTCAATCGTTGGAAACCTCTTTTTACCCGTATCTTTATATCTTACGCAATGCAGCCGCCAAAATCCGATAATTGCCGTCAATGTCCCTCTTTTCAAACCTTATATTTCAGAAGTCTTAAGTCATTTTCCGACAGAGAAAACCGAAAATACATTGATTAACAAAACCCATACTGCAGAATGTACCGGTGAAGAATTATCCGCTCTTTTGTCTTTATTGCTTCTTTGTGACCAAGAAGAAAATACTGTCAAATACGGTTATGAGCTTGCCTTAAAAGAGCTTTACTACTATATGCTGCAAGGAAAACACGGCAATTTCATCCGCGGAATTTTCACAGGAAGTCTACGTAACCATAGACTTCTTGAAGTCATTAACTATTTAAGTAAACACTATAAAGACAACCAGAATGTAAAAGAGCTTGCAGATAAAGCTTTTATGTCCACGTCAAATTTCTACAGATGCTTTGAAGAAATCACTTCCTTAAGTCCGCTTCAATATGTAAAAAGACTGCGTTTGTATGAAGGACGCCGCCTCATTCTTACTGAAAAGCATTCCGTATCTCAAGCAGCGCACAACGTCGGATATTTAAGTCGTAAGCAATTTTCAGTTGACTACACAAAGATATTCGGCCACAGTCCGCAGGAAGACCGTACACCGCATACAAACACAAATTAGAAAATAATGACACGGAGAAGCACTCTTTTTAGCAAAATTTAATCTCTATTCTGATTTTCATTACCTTCTAAAAATTAGTTTTTACCGACAAATATAAAAAAGTGTAAGTATTTTTTCTTAAAACTGTTTCATTAACTTTAATTAAAAGCCTATCCACAAACTAAATCGTCTCTCTTTAGTCATAAAAACGTCCGTTTAATAAACGGATATTTTTAAACTTTTATCTGCAGTCACCTAGGAAATAGACTTATGCTGCAATTTAAACTAAAGCGCTTTTTATCAATAAATCCGCACCATTATCTTTTCGTGACACTGATAATTTCTTTATTTTTCACAACAGTGTCAAATATCGCCTTATGGAAGCATTTTTATAAGATCGTTACAAACGGAGATAATTTATCTTTAAGTTTTATCATCACCGCTCCCATTACTATTTTTCTTTTGATGTACGCAATTTTTCTTATCTTATTTTCATGGAAATTCGTACTAAAACCTACTTGCACGCTTTTATTCATAAGTTGTGCCGGAGCAACTTATGCCGCAATCCAATACGGAATAATTTTTGACAGCGATATGCTCACTAATTTTCTTGAAACCAATTTAAATGAGGCTAAATCATATATATCGCTTTATTCAATAGGCGCAATACTAATTTTAGGAGTTATTCCCTCAATCCTTTTATGGCGCTTTAAAGTTTATTACCCAAACTTTATCAAATCACAATTGCAAAGAATTGCGGTAACAGCACTCGTACTTGTTATTGCCGGGATATCCGTTATTACTTATTATCAGCAATATTCTTTTATCGGACGTAACAATCGAACTTTAAACAAAGAAATTCTTCCTGTCTCTTACGTCCATACAACGATAAATTACATCAAGCATCGTTATTTTGAAAAAGAAATGCCTTATGTCGCTATGGGAGAAAACGCCCATAAACTTTCCACCTCAAGTAAACCGAAACTCATGTTCCTGGTTATTGGAGAAACCGCTCGCGCCCAGAATTTCTCCGACTTAGGCTACTTAAGAGATACCAATAAATATACCGATAAAGAGAAAATAATATCTTTTGCCAACGTATCATCTTGCGGAACATCCACAGCGTATTCGGTTCCCTGTATGTTCTCCAATCTGCCGCGCGAAAAATATTCACCAAAACGCGCGCAAAACCGTGAAGGTATTCTTGATGTGCTTAAAAAAGCCGGTTTTGATATTACATGGGTAGATAATGATTCAGGATGCAAAGGCGTATGCAATCGCGTAAAAAACATACAAATCGCACCTACTGATAAAATACATTGTAACGGCAGTACCTGCCGTGATGAAATCATGCTTAATTACGCAAAATCCCTTTCTCAAAACGTAACCAAAGACACCGTTATCGCTTTTCATATTATCGGCTCACACGGTCCGCGCTACTATGAAAGATATCCTGAGAAATTCCGCAAATACACTCCTGACTGTAATCGACCTGACGTAGATAATTGTTCACTTGAAGAAGTTCGCAACGCCTACGACAATACCATAGCTTACACCGACTATGTCATTTATGAGCTTATTAATATTCTTGAAACGCACATGAACACAAACGACACAATGCTACTTTATATTTCAGATCACGGAGAGTCACTTGGGGAAAACAACCTTTACTTACACGGAACGCCTTACGCCATAGCGCCAAAAGAGCAAACACGGATTCCGATGCAGTTATGGATACCGGATAAAAGCGCAGATTCTATGCGCCTTAACAAAAAATGCATTAGAGAAAAGGCTAAACTTTTAAGTTTCTCTCATGACAATTTCTTTCACTCATTAATGGGGCTTTTACAGGTAAGAAGTGCTGAATATAGGAAGAATTTAGATATTTTCTCAAGCTGTTTTACAAAGTCTTAACTCTTTTACGGCAAAGCGCGTTTCATCTTTGCCGTAATTTTTATTACAGCAAAGATGCTGTCTTACAGGTAAGATATAACGGCATATTAGTAAAATCGCCGTCTTTTTTATAATTAAGTTTTGAAAAGCGTATTGCATATTTAGGCTTATTTTTAGCGACAAAACGTTTAAAGGAGGGCGTCGACTTGTCTTCCCCTGCTTTTACCTCAACCGGAATAATTTCACTGCCATACTGTAAAACAAAATCAATTTCACTGTTCTTGTCTGAAAAATATCTGGGCTCTACATCAAACTGGGGTATTAATTGCTGCAAAACGTAATTTTCCGCAAGTTGCCCTTTAAATTGATAATCAGATTTCAAAAGAATCGATCCGTTATCAATCCCTGCCATTGTTTTAAGCAAACCAGTATCAAAAAAGAATAACTTAAACTCATTTTGTTTTTCAAAAGCCTTTAGCGGATGCTCTGTTTTTACAACATTGTAAACACGATTGAGCATGCCAGCGGATACCAGCCATTCAATAGCTTCTTCAAAATCTCTGGCTCTACCGCCCTCTCGAACAGCTCCGTACATGAATTTTTCATTTGGCTTAGCCAGCTGTGACACAATGCTGCGAAAAACCATCAGTATTCTGCCGCTATTTATTTTCCCTGAATGTTTTGAGAAATCATTTTCGTAAAACTCAATTAATTCTTTTTGAATACTTTCCACCGCTTTCGGATCTTGTTCTCTTATCCACGCATCAACACACTCAGGCATTCCTCCGATTATCAGATAATTATTAAGCGCATCAAGCAATAGGTTATGAAAAGCAATCTCAATTGTCTGATCTTTTTTTATAGTCTCAAAGTATTTAAAAAGCTGCGAGTTAATAGCTTTTAAAAACTCATCAAAGGTTAAAGGATACACGTGCAAAAGGTTTACCATACCTACAGGATATGATTTAGGTTGAGATACCAACGTTCCCAATAAGCTTCCTGCTGCAATTACGTGATAGTCATTAGCCCTTTCTTTAAAATACTTAAGACAATTAAGGGCTTCAGCGCACTCTTGTACTTCATCAAAAATAATTAGAGTTTTTCCGGGTATTATTTTTTCTCCTGAGATTAAAGACAATAACTCGATGATTCTATGCGGATTTTTATTTGTCTCAAAAATTGATTTTAAATCTGTATTTTCATCAAAGTTACAATAAACAAAATTCATATAAAAACGCTGACCAAAATCTTTCATAAGCCAGGTCTTACCTACTTGTCTTGCTCCTTTAAGAACTAAAGGTTTTCTATTTACACTGTTTTTCCATTTAACCAAAAGCTCAGTTGCATTTCGTTCCATGTCTCTTTCCTTTTTATTTCAAGGTAAAAACACATTTTTCTTAGTAGACAAACACAAACTAACACATTTTTCTTAAATTTAAAGTAATTATTTGCACGTTTTTCTTACTTTTTTTCTATGAAAGTTCCACATTTTTCTTTAAACCATCGCGATACAATACTGCCAAAAACAAACACCTTCACCCGAGATAAAACAATGGATTATGCTTTTTCGGATATTCTGACACTAAATGAATACACTTTGCCCGCAGACTGCGGTGACATGCAAATTAAAGAGTATTTTCTGTGCGGTAAAAAATCTGCAGAAACCAATGAAGACGGTATTTTCTTAAGCAAAAACTTTGCGGCAATTGTTGACGGCGCGACCGCAAAATCACAGTTTTCCTTAAACGGAAAATCTACCGGCAGACTTGCAATGGAGCTTGTTATTAAAGCAATCTCTAAATTGCCGGAAGGCATCTGCATGTCTGATGCTATAGCTAATATAAGTGCTGCGATTTATAATTTTTACAAAGAAAATAATTTATTGGCGGAACTTAAAAACAAACCGAATCTGCGTTTTACGGCAAGTGCCGTTATTTACAGCAGATCCCTCAATGAAATCTGGCAAATAGGCGGCGACTGCCGCTTTTTAGTCGGCAGTACCTATTCAACCAATGAAAAAGAAATTGATGAAATAATGGCCAAAGCCCGAGCGGCATTTAACGAAACCGCTATTATTAACGGCGAGATAACTCTTGAAAGTCTAAAGGATCACGATCCGGGGCGTGACTTCATCATGCCGTTTCTTACCCGTCAGGCGTTACTGCAAAATTGTCCTTATGAAAATCAGTTTTCCTTTGCCGTGTTTGACGGCTTTACGATCGATCCTAAAAAAGTAATAGTATTTCCGGTTGGAAAGGCAAAAGAGTTTGTTCTCTCCTCTGACGGCTATCCTCAAACATTTAACACATTGGAAAAATCGGAACAGTACCTGCATGCAATAATGCAAAAAGACCCGAATTGTATCCGTGAATACAAATGCACCAAGGGCCTTAAAAAAGGCAACCGCTCTTTTGATGACAGAGCTTATCTAAAAATAATATTGCCTTAATTTTTAAACTTTAAAAGGAAGAGGAATTAACCTCCCTCTCCCTTTTAAACCACTAATTTAATCTCAACTAAAGCGTTTTTTCTTCCCCGATATGGCGCGTTATATACATCACGATACATAGCATCAACACTAAAAGACCTGTTCCCAAAAGCAAAGCATAGGTCTGGGCATTTACTATCGTATACAAAATGATGTACAAAGCGACAAGAACCAAAAAGACGGTTATACCTTTTTTATAGCTCTTAAATGCGGCTTTCATGTAAAGGGCAATTAATACGCTCATCAAAAGAGCCGCACAGGAGTATGAGAGAG
>ERZ779866.2960-NODE-2960-length-14347-cov-3.451651_pt1 | contig 14347 bp, 15 predicted proteins | sample MGYA00511248_ERZ779866 | MGnify/ENA primary metagenome ERZ779866 (study PRJEB29588, sample SAMEA2155758) | human gut metagenome | biome: human gut; feature: human-associated habitat; material: faeces | place: Denmark | collected 2008/2010 ... | reverse complement strand
TAAAAAAATGCCGCCTACACTTCGGCAACATTTTCTGTCATTCTCTCCATAAAGCTGCAAAACAGCTTTTTTTCCTCTTCCGAAAAACCCGCAAAAATTATATCCTCGCTTTTCACAAGTCGGGGGTAAAGCTTTTTGTGCATCTCCAAACTCTTTTCAGTCGGTTCAATATAATTAAACCTGTGGTCCTCCCCCATTTTGACTCTGCGTATAAACCCCTTTTCCTCCAGTCTGTTCACTATTCCCGTAACGGCGGGATTACTCATAGCCATGTAGTTTTCAAGGTCTCTCTGAGTCATGAGCTCTCCACTCTCCTCCTGCCTCTCCAAAAGGGCAAAAACAGCTATACTCTGAGAGGCCGTAAGCTCTAAATCCTTTAAAAATTTATTGGCCAGGCTCTCTACCCCTATATAGGCTTTTCTCATTTTCGGTATGCATAAATCGTCGCAGCGCGCTTCCATAATTTCACCTCCAAAAATATATAATATATTATATATCTCTTTTCAGCAGTTTGTCAATACAGTTTTGATCTCTTTCTAACCTCATTCAGCCCTGTATCTTCGAGACTTTTCATAGCTGCCGAAACTTTCTTTGTTTTTCTCTCTTTATTCTCTAAATACGGTGCCGAAAGACTGCTTGAAGCCGCAAACAAAAATTAACCGTAAAAAAGCCGCGTTGAACGCGGCTTTTCTGTCATCTTATTTTTATCGGGTGGCGTATGACGGTTTTGAGGTTTTCGGGTCTGCATCTTCTCACATCGCTCAAATATATCTCGTGGTGATGCCTTCCGCTTTCAAAATCCGATATGTAGCCCATGCTCTCCATATAAGATTTCATTAGAGATACCGTTCTCGGCTCGTCGTCATAGGGCCCTCTGTGCATGCACTGAACGCACAGCCCCTCTGTATAGCTCAAAAACTCCGCCTTTGAAAAGTCTCTGTCGTCTTTTGACCTTGCCTCGCTTATTGCCCATTCAAAATCATTCGGTGTGACAAATTCGGGAAGGCGGATGAGAGATATCCAGCTGAACTCGGATTTTTTTGAGTAGTCTGCTCCCTTCATTCCTTCCTGCCACCAAAAGCCCTCGAGGGGCGGCACCACATAGTCGAAATATCCCTCGATCCTTCTGTCGCCTTTTTTGCTCATTTTGACGGTATAGGCCAGTTTATACAAAATCTCTATCGCCTGTTTGTACTCACCGCCCTCCTCGTTTGGGTCTCCCTTACCTCTTACGGCTATAAAATTCATGGGCGGTATATCTATTATCTGCGGTTTTTCGGGAGGCAGATAAAATTCCCTGTACTCTTTTTTGTAATCAAACGCCATATTTTCCTCCCGACATATCAAAGGCTTTTTTCAGATTTTTCGTTCTCTTCTCTGTCGACAATTCAAATTCTTCGTCCGAAAGTTTCGGGTCTCTCGTCTCTCTCCAGATTCCGCAGGGCAATTCTTGACACTGACCGCAGCTCACATATCTGTGTTTTACCACAGAGCACGCGTATATAGGGCATGCCTTTCCATAAGGAGCGTGAAATACCTTACCGCTGCTTTCGTTGCAGCCCTCGCAGATGTTTGAATACAGCTCACAGTCTTTGCAGCTTTGTCCGCAGCAGGCCAGCTCCAAAATTTCCCTCTGCTTCTTTTTGCTGAAGCCTTTCAGCACAAGAAAATATGACTTGTTCAGCATATCTTTGAGCAGTTCATCGGGCACCTCTCCGTCTGTCTTTACTGAATTCCAATGAATCTTGTCGCTGTAATACCCCGGTATTATATCCTCATACATCTCACGCATAAGCGTCCCTTCATCGGGCTCCAGCTTCAGATTTATATAATAAGGTTTGTCATCGTCGTCCAGACACACTGCGGCAAACATTTTTCCTCCCACATGGTATCTTATCCATTTCCATACGGGCTGAAAATCTTTTGTGACGCCTTTTTTCTCCAACAGATAATCGTCAATCCACGGATACTTCATTCTTTTCCCCCTTTTCATAAAGTTCGGCAGCGTTTTTAAGCCTTTTTTTAAGCTCCGAAACGGCATTTTCAGGCTCGAGCAATACGGCGCTGTCTCCGAAGGTCATAAGCCACGACAGCAGATTTTCCGTATCGTTAAACCCCATTGTAAACAGCAGTTTTCCGCTTTCGAGCTCCTCAAAACTGTCAATTCCGAAATCCTCAATGAGGCGCCATTTGCAGTGGGGTTCAAACAGCACTTTGGCCTTCAGCTCTCCGTGAAATATTCTCTCGTTGCTCAGGTCGGGCAAGCCGTGCTCACGCTTTTCGAAACTCTCCCCTGCTTTCAGCTTATCCATTCGGTTTAGCTTGAAAAGCCTGTAATCCTCCCTCATAAGGCAGAAACCCCAGACATACCAGCCCGTCCACTTGAAAATCAGATAGTATGGTTCTATCGCCCTTATGCTCTCTCCGTTCGGCGAATAATAGGAAAACTCTATCATACGCCCCAGCTCCATGGACTTTTTTATCAGCTCTATTTTTGGGGCAAGGGTGTCTTTGTACCATGAGGAGAGGTCTATCAAGATATTCTCTCCTCCTTCTACCACAGAGCTTGAGCTGAATGAAAGCTTTTCCATGAGCCTTGAATACACTCTGCTGCCGCTTACGCTGTCAAGGCTTCTGAGCCCTGCCAGAACGGCCTGCATCTCATTTTTCGTCAGAAGAGTTCGGTCTATCTTATACCCGTCGGTTATGTATATTCCGCCGTTTTTGCCGCTCGCCGTGACTATGGGGATTCCCCCTCTGCACAGAGTATCTATATCCCTGTTTATCGTCCGTCTCGACACCTCGAATTTCTCGGCCAGATATGGCGCCGTCACCCTCTCCTGCCTGAGCAGTACCGAAAGTATTCCGATAAGTCTGTCTATCTTCATATGCGGTCCTCCTCTTTTAAGCTACGGCAGCATTATATCACACATGCCGCGACATCAGTCTGTCGTGTTTAAAAATTATGCGGATACTTTTCCGTATTTCAATGTTTTAAATACCGTAGTGCCCACCTCCAAAAGGGTAATCACAGTCATAACGGCGAGAATTATATCGGACGCCGCCGAGGGATTCCACAGAGACGCAAGGCTTCCGTCCCCCGTCGCAGCCTGTATTTCGGCGGCAATATCGGGATTCCAAAAGGGCATAACCTTTAAAACCACCGCCGCAAAACATATCTGCAATCCGCCGCACACTATACTGCTTATCATGATGGTTTTGCAGTATCTTCCCACCGCAAGACGCACTATCTCGTCGGCCATGCCTGTGATAAGGCTCAAAACAAAGAACGGCATAATCATATTCCACTCTTCAAGATTGAAAAGGGGCACCATTCTGACCGTTTCACCCTTTTGCACCACCATTGAGAAAAGATTCGGCGCAAATATTACCAGCACGCAAAATATCACGGTAAACACAACAGTCACTATACTTTCGGAGCGGCTTATAACGGCCTTTTTATCGGGCACAGGCTCAAGATCTTTAACCGTCCACTTCTTCGCGTCGGCATTTTTGAGCTTTTCTGCCGACCATTTTTGTGATTTATCTATGTCTATCTGTATTTTTTTGTATTCAAATACCGCAAAAGCGGCTGTCAGACCTCCAAATATGCCTATGCAGGTACCGAAGATTTCAGGCAGAGCTCTTATCATGCTGAAAATTACAGATACGGCTCTATACATCTCGCCGTAATTTGTAAATCCCTCTATCGCCGACACAGCCAAAAGAGGCACCGCCGCGCATATGAGCACCACCTTTACAAACCACATGTATGTATCGAAATATTCCGGGCCTATGAGAAATCTCTCCTTCGCTCCGTACTGCTTCGCAAAAGATGAGGGGTCTCCCAGCTTTTCCAGGACTTTTTCGATATCCGGCTGTTCCTCATACATGTCGCCTATAAGCTCATAGAGCTCCATGCCCACTTCGTCTCTCTGATTTTTCGGTAGGCGGCGCACCACCTGATATATGTATCTCTCTGTAAGTTCTTTTTCATTCGGTGTCATATCTCTTCCTCCTTCAAAAGGCTGTCCATCCCGAAGGACAGCTCCTGCCAGCATTTTTTCAGCTTAAGATATATCTCGGTTCCGTATTCGGTCCTTGTGTAGTATTTTCTCGGCTTTGCCTCCCCCGTATCCCATCTGCTCTGCAAAAGTCCCTGATTTTCCAGTCTGCGAAGCAGCGGATAGAGGGTGTTTGGGTCTGTCTGCACTCCTTTTTCGCACAGGCTCTGCACAAGGGCATAGCCGTATTTCGGCTCTTTTGTACAGCTTAAAACGCACAGCACAAGGCTTCCCCTTCTTAGTTCCATTACAAGGGATTGAAACAGATCTTTTTCCTCTCCCATATCTTCACCTCCTGCTGTTATTATACTGTATATTACACACTATTGTCAATATCAAAATATATTGATTTTTAAAACAATACAAAAAAAGCCGACCTCATCGGTCGGCTTTTTATTACGATCTGATCCTGAATGTATCAGGCGCAAGTCTGTATACCAAAAGACACGCGGCGGCGGCATATATCAGACAAAATGCTATGCATGTCAGCCCAAAGACAAAGGTAGGCATTCTCATCTTCATTATCAGGTAACACACAAAATATGTGGCCGAAAGCACCAGCTGATATGTTCCGCTCTTCATTTCGGTGGCGGCGTTATATGGCTGAAGCAGGTAGTATATCATCAGATAATGCACCGAGAAAAATACGCTCATGCACAGCACCGATACTATGAGCACTATGTAATTCATTCCGTTGTCGGTGCCGCCCGAGGCGTACAGCACAGCCGCAAGACCTGCTCCTATCACAAGGGCGGGCAGGGCGTTTACCTTGATTATCTCCCTCAGCCTTATGCTGAACAGCTTCAATATAAATTTCGGCTGTTTATAGAAGGAATAGGTCAAAAGGCTGTGATCGCAGTTCATAAACAGCGCCCTTGTAAATCCTGTTCCTCTGTTTATCATATACATTATAAACACGAAGTACGGCAGGCATGTCATAATCACCTTGTTGATATTTTTCGCAAAGTCGGGAAAAATCAATACTCCTGCCACAGCCGCGAAAGCTATTGCGGCGCAAACCGCAGAAATTCTGACAGACGCCCTCCAGAGTATCTTTTTGTGTCTCTTTACAAACAACTCATTGAGATATTCAAAGCCGCTGCGTCGGCTTGTGATGCTGATATCCGCCGATATGGAGCTTTCGCTCATGGTTTTTGAGATATTTTTTGCATTGTCCATCTGACTGAACATATTGTGCAAAAGCTGCTGATATATCTCGCGGTAGTTCTTAAAAGAGATGATCTTTAAGACTGCCGCCCCACCGCAGGGTACGGCTGCCGCAAACAGAGCCATTGATATTTCTTCCGGTATCACTATTCCCGCGGCAGGCAATCCGTAAGCCGCCGCAAGCAGCACAGCTCCCCAGAGAAATACCTTTTTTGTCAATGCGCTTTCGTTGTAGTCGAGACCGTTTTTTTCATAGTCCCAAATGGACCAAGCCGCCACCGACATCTTTGCCCCCACCACGGACAACGGCAGAACGAGGCAAAACCACAGCGGCAGATTCCAAAGATTTCCGAAAAACAGCGTGCACGGCAAAAATCCCACTGCCGTTTTTATCATGGCATAAAAATAATTGACAATCGTGTATTTATATGCGTCCATACGCATGAGCATCATGGCGTAGTATTTGTCACGGGTGGGATCGAAAAGATTTAACTTTGTAAATGCTCCCGTTACCGTCAGAAAAAGCAGTATGTGCAAAAACACATTGTTGCTTTCGGGATTTCCGTAAAGAGATGCCGTCCAGCCCACTACAATAAAATACAGCATTTTGCCGACAAAAGCCGACGCTATCTCCCACAGCACCGACAATAAGCATGCCGCCGTCTTGAAACCCTTCACCGCATAAAGCTCGTCGGGCAGAAGTTTTTTCAAGAGCGGTATCTGCTTTATCGAATAGAGGATTGTGTTTACCCGATATGTATTTTTAAGACTGAAGGACACCTTTAAAATCTTATTCATGCCCCTCCTCCTTCAATGCCTCTATTATCTTATCCCTGAACTCGTGGCTGTCGGCTCCCGACTTGTCTACATGCTCCAGCACTCCGCGATTCAAAAGAACTATGTCGTCGCATAGATCGAGGGCCAAATCCATGATATGGGTCGACAGCAAAGTCACTCTGCCCTTTTTCAGAGAACGCAAAAGCTGTTTCATCTCCTCGGCTACCACCACATCCAAAGATGTGAGCGGCTCGTCCAAAAGCAGCAGTTTGGGACTTGCAATTATATTGACAAGCATCTGCATCTTGTTTTTCATTCCATGAGAGTAGTCCTTGAGCAGTCTGTCCCTGTCGTCTCTCGCTATACTCATCATGTCGAAATATTCGTCCGCCGTCCTAATGTTTTCTATGGAGCTTTGGTTTATATCCATAAAAAACTTCAGAAACTCCCTCGCCGTCAGAAACTCGGGCACGACGGGTGTGGACAGGACATACCCTATGTCCTCGGGGCGCACATCTCGCTTTTCTTTGCCGTCTTCTATATAAAACTTTCCCGAATCGGCCTTTATGTCCCTGTTGAGACAGTTGAAAAGCGTCGTCTTTCCCGCTCCGTTTCTGCCCAGAAGACCGTAAATTTTACCGTCCTCAAAGGTGAAATCTATATCTCTCAAAACCTCTTTTTTACCGAATTTTTTTGAGAGATGCTCAATGGTAAATGTCATACCTTCTCCTTTTTATGTTGGATTTTGTCTATATTATATCAGTCCTTGCCGTCTTGTCAAGAAAATTCTATGAAAAAAGACGCCCGAAGGCGCCTTTTTTCAGTTTTCGGCGAATACACTTTCGGCCTCTTCGGGCGATATTGTCTCACATTCCAGCATTTTGTCCAAAACCTGTCTCATGCGCTGTTTTGCCAGCTCGGGACTGCTGTCCAAAGAATAAGCCGAAGGGGCGTTGGGAAGGCCTGCCAGCATTATGGCCTCGCTGTCGGAAAGCTCCTCGGGTGTTTTTCCGTAATACCCTTTGGCCGCCTCCGCTATACCGTAATAACCGCTGCCGAAATATATGGTACTCACATACATTTCGAATATCTCTTCTTTCTCATATTTTTTCTCAAGCTCCAAAGCGGCGAAAATCTCGGCGAATTTTCTCTCCAGCTTCTTCTCCTGTGTAAAGTACTGATTTTTCATAAGTTGCTGACTTATTGTGCTTCCGCCCTCCACAAAGGCTCCTGCCTTGAGGTCATTCCAAAGAGCCCTGCCTATCGATATGAGATCCACCCCACAATGAGAGAAAAACCTTTTGTCTTCAGCCGAGATGACGGCGCTCTTATATATCTCGGGCAGCTCTTCGTATTCTGTAAAATCTTCCCGAGACATTATCTCCTCTGCCATCTGCTCCATGGGCTTTTCCTTAACAGCCTCCTCATACATCTTGTACCCCTTAAAGGCGAAAACAGACAGCGCCGCCGCTCCTATAATGAGAGCAGTCAAGACGAGGGAAACTGCCCATTTTAAAAGCTTAAAAATCATTCTCATCATTGTTTTTCCTTTTTATATTTCCGATCAAAACCACCGCCGCGGCGATGAGCGCCGTGACAAATACAACCGCTTTCAATATGATTTTTCTGTCCATTTTATTCTCCTTTTCTGTCTATGAGAAGTGCCAGGGCGTCAGTGGCTTTCCATATGCCGTATATCAAAAGAATCACCGTCACAAGGGGGATTGCCAAAACGGCTATCAGTAAAAGTCCCGTAAAGACCACTGCTTTTCTCAAGAGTTCTTTCAGTTTTTCCGCCACAGGGTCTCCCCCTTTGCAAAGCTCACCGTACATATCAATACCTCCTTTATATCAGTTCTGCATCTCGCTTACAAGTGAAAAATATGCCCTCGATGTGATATTGTAAACCGCAACATAGAACAGTGCGAAAACTCCGAAGCAGACCGCCGTGACGATTGCCAGCAAAGCGATGTCAGTCATGCCGAGTATTATCATTATTTTCGATATGATCGGAAAAGCAAACGCCAAATGCACACCTGCCGTCATAAGGGGCAGGAAAAAGACCGTCAGAATCTGGGAATTTATGCTCTTTTTGATCTCCCTCTTGGTCATTCCCACCTTCTGCATTATCTCAAATCTCGATTTGTCCTCATATCCTTCCGAAATCTGCTTGTAGTATATAATGAGAACGGCGGCAAAGATAAAGACTATTCCGAGAAGGATTCCCAAAAAGAACAGACCCTTGTAAAGCCCCATAAAATCTGCTCTCTCCGCGGCTATGCTTGCCGCCGACACATAGCAGTACTCATCTTCTTTAAATGTCTGCTGTTTGACCACCTGAACGCCGTTGGCTATATCGGAATATATCTCTTTCTGCAATTCATCATCGCAGTCAACATCAAAGCCATAGTACCAGCTCAGTGATACAAGACCGCCGTTTATGCTGTCAATATACTGCTCAAAATCGGGAACAAACAGATACATTGAAGATACTATGTTATCGGTCTCTGTTTCATCTATAAACTTATCGGCTTTCTTTACGATGGAGAGTGTCTCGGAATCCCCTATCTGTATCGTATCCTCTGTGTAATCTCTGTCTCCGGAAGTATACAATATCGTCTCTCCGGCATTCAGAGTCTCATTTGTATTCATGAGCCTGTTGTAGTCCTCTATGGGCAGAATAAATATCTGGCGCATTTTATCTATCATATCGACAGCCTGTCCGACAGAAGCATCCTCCACAATTTTATCGCCTTCTATAAGTCCTACTCCTGCCGCTATTCGGTATTCCAGAATATTTTTCTGTTCCAGTCCTGTTTTGGCCGTCTGTTCCTTTGTCATCTCCACCATTTTTGCAGAGATATCATTGATCCTGCCGTAATCGTCCATCATACATTCTACCGCAATGTCTCTCGGATATCTGTTTCTAAGGCTCGCCTCACCGCCTATAAAAAGACATACGGTTGTCGATATCATGACGAGCACCATTGTGCTGAGTATACATATTGATGCCAGACCGGCTCCGTTTCTCTTCATGCGGTATGCCATTGAGGACACCGACACAAAGTGATTTGTCTTGTAATAATACTTCTTATTTTTCTGAAGCAGGCGGCACAGTGTGACAGAGCCTGCCTGAAACAGCATATATGTTGCCACTATTACCATTATAACTGCACCGAAAAACAGCATAATTGCCGACAATGGATCTTGAGTTGTTACGGCGATATAGTATGCCGCACCCAAAATGACAGCGCCCAAAAGTGCTACCAGCCAGTTTGCCTTGGGAGCTTTTTCTCCCACATTTTCGCTTCTCAAAAGCTGTATGGGGTTCGAAAGATGAATCTGCAGCAGAGCGTTTGCGAATATAAGGGCAAAGATTCCCAAAAACAGCGATATAACTTTTAAAACTGAGCTCAAATCTACCGAGAATATAAAGGTGACTTCGGCCTCAAGCAGTTTCAGCATTACCATCTCGGAGAGTTTTGAAAACAATATTCCGAAAAACAATCCTACGACAAGAGCTATCGCCGCAATGATAAGATTCTCCAAAAGCAGCACATAGGCGAGATTGTTCTTGCCGACGCCCAAAATGTTGTAAAGACCGAATTCCTTTTTTCGCCTGCGTATCAGAAACGAGTTGGTGTAAAAGAGAAATATTGCCGAAAACACGCTCATTACGAAAAAGCCCATTTCGAGAAAGCTCTGCACCGTCATTCCGCCCTTAATCGACTCAAAAGCAGGGCTCTTGCTCAAAAATGATATGATGTAGCACATCATGACCATGCCTATACAAGTCAGTATATAAGGCGTATACAGTTTTTTGTTCTTGGTTATGCCCGACCATGCCAGGGCTCTGTAAAATCCGCTTTTCATATACGGTCACCGCCTGTCGCAAGTACGGTAAGAGTGTCGGAAATCTTCTGATACATCTGGGTTTCCGTGCTGTTTCCCTTGTATATCTGATGATATACCTCGCCGACCTTTATGAAAAGCACTCTGCCTGCATGGCTTGCCGCTTTTACAGAGTGTGTGACCATCAGAATTGTCTGACCCATGCGGTTTATGTCCTCAAAAAGTCTCAAAAGCTCGTCGGTGGCCTTTGAATCGAGAGCGCCTGTCGGCTCGTCGGCCAGAATCAGCCTGGGGTTTGTTATTACGGCTCTTGCAACAGCCGCCCTCTGTTTCTGTCCGCCCGAAACCTCGTAGGGAAACTTTTTAAGTATTTGGGTTATTCCCAGCTTTTCAGCCACAGGGGTTATGCGCTTTTTCATCTCCGCCGGACTTTTGCCTGCCAGCACCAGCGGCAGATATATATTGTCCTCAAGGGAAAAAGTATCCAAAAGGTTGAAATCCTGAAACACAAATCCTAAATGATCTCTTCTGAAAGACGCCAGTTCTGACTCCTTGATTTTTGAAATCTCCTTTCCGTCAAGCCTTACGCTGCCTGCCGTCGGTCTGTCGAGGGCGGCAAGTATGTTGAGCAGAGTGGTCTTACCCGAGCCCGACTCGCCCATTATCGCCACATACTCTCCTTCCTCAACGCTAAAACTGACATTTGTCAGAGCTTGTACCTGATTTCCGCCAAACCTTGTGGTATATATCTTTTTAACTGCTTCTACTTCTAAAATACTCATATTCAAATCCTCCTTTATCTTGCATATCCATTGTAGCAAAAAAGGAGGAACACTCGCCATAGATTCGGCTTACATTTCCCCCCTGTTTTCTTACACTTTTGTAAGAAGTCATTCTATTTCGATGTTTCGCCTGAAAAGACCTATTCTCACCACGGTGCCCTCTCCCGGCGAAGAGCTTATCGATATTGTGTGACCGAGATTCTGACATATGCGGCGGCACAGATAAAGTCCTATTCCGCTGGCTTTTTTATCAGTTCTGCCGTTATATCCCGTATAGCTCTTTTCAAAAACCCTCGGTATGTCCTCGGGCTCTATGCCTATGCCGGTGTCTCTTATGCAGAGAGTAAGGGGCTCCTCCGTATCTATCGTGACACATCCCCCCGCAGGCGTATACTTTACAGCGTTTGAAAGCACCTGTTCCACCACAAAGGACAGCCATTTTTCATCAGTCAGCACCCTTGCCTCAAGAGGTTTATACGAGAGCCTCAACTTTTTTCTTATAAACTGTCCCGCAAATTTCTTGACCGCCTCCCTGACGATGCAGTCGAGGTCCTGCTCTTTAAAGACAAAATCCTTGTATTCCGATCCGAGCCTTAAAAAAGCCAGCACCATTTCCACATACTGCTCTATCCTCTGAAGCTCCTCGGTGAGCTGTCTTGAAATGGGCGAATCCTCACTTTGAAGGGTGAGTCTCATGGAGGCTATCGGGGTCTTTATCTGGTGCGCCCATATGGTGTAATAATCCACCATGTCCTGATATTTCAAAGTCATATCGGTCTGAAGCCTGTTGTGCTCCTGTCTCAGAGCCGATATAACCTCCATATAGTCCTCATCAATAACGGTGTCGGTTTTCGGAAAATCCTTCATCAAGGCCGACGGCGTATCTTTGAGACATTTCAAGCTGTCGTGTTTTTTCTTTTCCTTTCCCATTTTAATGACAAGATATATGACGCCGAGCACAGCGCACAGCGCCGCAGGATACCAAATCGCCCCTAAAGGCAGATTATACAGGTAAAAGGTGACAGAAAACACAGAGAGGAACAGCAGAGACATATATACCGTCCCCATGCGTCCCTTGAAATATCTTACCCAAAAACTCATACCTTTTCCCCTTTAGCCCACGAGATACCCCACACCGAATTTTGTGACTATAAAATCCGAAAGCCCTGCTCCTTCGAGTTTTTTCCTCAATCTGTTGACATTGACGGTCAAAGTGTTTTCGTCCACAAAGCTGTCGGTCTCCCACAGCCTTTCCATGAGCTTTTCACGGCTCACCGTCCTGCCCTTGTTCTCCATAAGACAGGAGAGAATTCTGTACTCGTTCTTTGTAAGGTCTATGATCTTGCCGCCGTAGGTCAGTGTTCCGTCTCCCGTGTTGAGAAGTGCTCCCCTGTGCTCCAGCACGGTGACCGACTGGGCGAAATCATAGGTTCTCCTCAGCATGGCCTGTACTTTGGCCAAAAGAACGCTGTTGTCAAAGGGCTTTGCTATAAAATCATCGCCGCCCATATTCATAGCCATGACGATGTTCATATTATCCGAGGCCGAGGATATGAAGATTATCGGCACCTTTGAGACCTTTCGTATCTCAGAGCACCAGTAGTAGCCGTTGTAAAACGGCAGCGATATGTCGAGAAGCACGAGGTGCGGATCGTACTGTGAAAACTCAGCTGTAACGGAGCGAAAATCAGAGACGCACTTGGCTTCAAGATCCCATGCTCCAAGCTGTTTCTCCAAACCGTTTGCTATTCCCCAGTCGTCCTCAACTATCAAAATGCGGTACATTCTTTACCCCTCCCTCGTTTTCAACGCCTTTATTATATCATTTCACACAGTAAAACTCAATATCACAGGCTGCTTACAAATTTCTTAAAGTTTTGAAAAACAAAAAAACACAACGGACAAAATCCGTTGTGTTTTATGGCGGAGAAGGAGGGATTTGAACCCTCGAACCGCTTTTGACGGTTACACGATTTCCAATCGTGCGCGCTCGGCCAGCTACGCGACTTCTCCAAATGCATTATTTCAACCAGCGATAATTATTATATCATAACCAAGTTCAAAATGCAAGTCTTTTTTTACTTTTTTTCAGATCTTTTTTGAGTGAGTTTTGTAAACACCCATTTGTCATATACCGTGAAGCTCAAAAGTATCGTTATCAAAGATATCGGTATTTTAGCTATTATGGGTTTGAGCCCCAAAAGGTCGGAAAAAACAAACATCAGCACAAGGCTTGTGCCGACAGCCACAAAGTTGACGCCCATAAACTTGAAATAGGCTTTAAAACCGCTCTGCTTTTCATTTTTAAATGTGATGTTGTTGTTGAGCAGATAGCTGTTTGTGGCGGCAACGCACACCGCCAAAAACTGCGAAACATATTTGCTCAGATGCACCACATAGAAAAACAGCGAAAAGGAAAGATAGTCGACGGCGGTGTTGAGCACACCTATGCAGCCGAATTTGAAAAGTTTCCATATTTTTCCGCTCTTTATAAGCTCTTGTATTTTATCTTTCATAAAGTGTAAACACTCCCATTCCGTCGTTGTCTGTCATTTCGGCATAGAGTTCGCCGTCTGTATAAAGCTCATAGCTGTACTCCCCTGTCTGCACCTTTTCCAGCTTTTTGAGCTGCCCGTCACGGTAGTGATATATCGTGTCAAAGGCCGAAAGGTCTTTTATCTCCCTGCTCCAGCTCATATATGGAGTTTTTTCCGATATGGGCATTATAAGGGGCACATTGGGGTCATTTTTATAACACCTGACCATACCTGTCAAAGCCCAGTCGCTGCTGCAGGTGGAGTAGACATGCTCCTTGTATTTGAATATCTGATCTTCGTCCCAATATTCTTCAAGTCCTATGACAGCCGTCTTTTCGCCTATCTCTTCGGAGGCTATCGCCTCTGCTGCCTGAGTATCCTTTTCGTGGCTCATCTTATATGTGTCCAGCTCGGAAAAGCCCGCAAAGGTAAACACTATGAGTGCGGCGGCGCATATCGCTCCGTCCATATACTTTTTAGGCAGGATGGCGGTCAGCAATATGTCGGCCATGAGAGCCGCTCCGCAAAGAGAGATGGCCATATTTCTCATTGGTATATAGGAATCCTTGAGAATAAAGAAGGGCGTCATCGGGGCGAGGAACAAAAGGAATCCGCAGACAAGACCCAAAATCAGTCTGCCTTTTCCCTTCTCCTTTTTCTGTTCGCCTCTGCATTTTGCAGCTATAACATATGTCAAGACTCCTGCCAGCAAAACAGGAATAAAGGCCATATACTTTACAGCAAGCTTGATACCGTTCACAAAGCCTTTTGTCGTTATTTCGGCGGCTCCTATCAGTATATAGGCATACTGCTTCAAAGCTCTCACAAGATTTTCGGTAAATCCCTGCCCCATAAAAGGCAGCACAAGGGACATTCTGCTGTCATAAAGGGTGCTTGCGCTTTGCAGTTTTGTCACCGCAAACAGCATGGCGACCGAGAGAAATGTCAGCAGGGTGAAATATCCTCTCTTTTCCTTTTTGAACACATGGTATATTCCCAAAAGCAGAGTCGCCGTTATGGAAAACACCATTACCTGCTCATAAAATCCGAAGCTTGCAAACTGAAACAGCACAGCCAAGATCAGCTGCGCCCACTTTCCATTTTCAATAAACTTCTGATAGAGCCACAGAGAAACCGATGCCAAAAACATTCCGACGACAATTCTCGA
>ERZ779866.2959-NODE-2959-length-14366-cov-3.757599_pt1 | contig 14366 bp, 9 predicted proteins | sample MGYA00511248_ERZ779866 | MGnify/ENA primary metagenome ERZ779866 (study PRJEB29588, sample SAMEA2155758) | human gut metagenome | biome: human gut; feature: human-associated habitat; material: faeces | place: Denmark | collected 2008/2010 ... | reverse complement strand
ACCGCCGCCCGCGTAGGGCCGCCGTGCGCGCAGCACTAGAAGTCTTCTAGGATGATCTGATCCCGGAGATGGCGGCGCACATCCAGGGCGATGACGAAGTCGATGATGGCGTCCAGCATCAGGGAGATGCCGATATAAATGGTCATGGCCCTGAGGCCGGTGAAGGGGTTGAAGAGCAGGATCACGCCCAGCACCAGGGTGATCAGGGCGCAAATGGCATTGCGCCGGGCGCTGGATTTATTCTGCCCGGAGAGCTGGTAGCTGATCTGGAGCTTGATGATGCTGTCCGCCAGCAGGAGCAAGCCCAGCACCGTGCCGAAAATGGCCAGCACCGCCTGGGCCTGGATGATGATCAACAGCCCCACCAGCAGGCATACCAGCCCGGCCAGGAACCCATTGCCCAGGGAGAGGAAACCCAGGGCGCTCCACTGCATGAGGATGCGGATCACGCCATAAAGCGCCAGCCCAATGCCTATGGTATAGCAGATCGCCAGCCGGGAAGCGTCCGGCCAAATCACCATGGCAAGGCCCAAAAGGAAATAGAGAAGCGCGCTTATCATAAAGGTTCTGCTGAAGCTTTTTGTCATCCTGGTTCTCCTTTGCATAGAATGTCGCTACTTTTATTGTAACCATTTTTTTCCGAAACACAACCCCCCTTTGGATATGGGCGCGGCGCGGACACAGCCGTTGACAAGGGAGATAAATCGATATTATAATATCGATATAGAAAAACGATGGAGCAGGGGGGAATGGAGATGCGGGAACAAGGCGCGCCCACGGCCATATCCAAGCAGGCGTTGCAGCGGCTGCCCTATTACATTCGGTTTTTGCGGGAAATGCAGGCGGAAGGGTTGCAGGTGGTCGCGGCGCCGGCGGTAGCGGCCCGGCTGGGGCTGAACGAGGTGCAGGTGCGCAAGGACCTGGCGGCCATGAGCAATGGCCATGGCAAGCCAAAGGCGGGGTTTATTATCGACGAGCTGATCAATAATATGGAGGAGACCCTGGGGTACCACAATAGCAACGACGCGGTGCTGGTGGGGGTAGGCTCCCTGGGCCGGGCGTTGTTGGGGTATGGGGGGTTTGCGGAATGCGGGCTGAACATCGTGGCGGCCTTTGACGCCAATCCGGCCCTGGCGGGCAAAACGGTGAGCGGGAAGCAGGTATTCCCCATGGAGAAGCTGCGGGATATGTGTAGCCGCATGGGGGTGCATATCGGCATCATCACCGTGCCGGCGGGGGCGGCCCAAGGGGTGTGCGACGCCCTGGTAAGCGCGGGGGTGCTGGCCATATGGAATTTCGCGCCGGTGCATTTGCAGGTGCCCGGGGACATTTTGGTGCAAAGCGAAAACATGGCGGCGTCCCTGGCGCTGCTGTCCAACCACCTGCGGGATCGGTTCCGGGAGGCGCAAGGATGAATACGTTGCATTTTCAATACGCGGTCACCGTGGCCCGGACAGGCTCCATCACCCAGGCGGCGGAGGAGCTGTTCATGGCCCAGCCAAATCTGAGCAAGGCCATCCGGGAGCTGGAGGATAGCCTGGGGATCGAGATCTTCCGGCGCACTCCAAAGGGCATGGTGCCCACCGCCCAGGGGGAGGCCTTTTTGCGGTATGCCGGCAATGTGCTGGACCAGGTGGCCCGCATGGAAGCCCTGGGCCGGGGAGCCGGGGCGGCCCAGCGGTTTTGCGTGGCCATGCCCCATGCCGGATATATCGCCGGCGCGGCGGCCCGGCTCATGGCGGAGCAGGCCATTACCGGGGAGATCCGGGTGCTGGAGCTGGGGGGCGTAGGCCCCCTTCGGGAGGTGCAGGAGGGCCGGGCGGATCTGGCCATCCTCCGGTATGCCCAGCCCCAGGAGCCCTATTTTGCCGATCTGATCGCCCGGGGCGGCCTGAACAGCGAAAGCCTGTGGGAATACGACGCCCGGCTCACGGTCCATGCCAGCCATCCCTTGGCGGCGCAGCCCCAGGTGGAAATGAGCCAGCTGGCCGGCCTGCCGGAGCTGCGCTTCTACGGGGAGGAGCCGGCCGCCCCCCAGGGAGGGGACGGGCCCCGCATCCTCTTTTCCGACCGGGCGGCGATCCCGGGCTTGCTGGCGGCCACCAAGGGGTATCTTTGGTCCGCCCCCCTGGATGGGGAATATATGGAACGGCATAGCCTATGCCAGCCCCCCTGCCCCACCGCCGGCGCCGGGAGCCGCCGGTGGCGGGATGTGCTGCTATACCCGAAAACCCAGCCCCTGAACCAGCTATACCTGCGGTTTGTAGACCTATTGTATGCTGCCCGCAATGCATTGACCTTTCGATAATTGGGCCGGCATGATTCCATAAAAGATATAAATATATATTGAAAAGCATATGGATATGCCTGGGAATTGGCAGCGCAGCCCGGGCAAAGGGATAAAATACCGATAATGCCATATCGATAAATAAATATCGATATGAGAATATCGGTATTTCGCTTTTTCGGCAAAGGTTTTACACTTAGATCGTAGCCCAGGCGGGCAAGCTAAGAAGCAAAGCAAAAATTTATAAATATTTAAGGAGGAACCAAAAATGGCACGTTTCACCCTTCCCCGGGACCTGTATCATGGCAAAGGCGCGCTGGATGCGCTCAAGGATCTCAAAGGCAAAAGGGCCATCGTGGTGGTAGGCGGCGGCTCCATGAAGCGGTTTGGCTTCCTGGATAAGGTAGAGGCCAACCTGAAGGCGGCGGGCATGGAAGTGGCCCTGTTTGAAGGGGTAGAGCCGGATCCCTCTGTGGAGACGGTGATGAAGGGCGCCAAGGCCATGCAGGAATTCCAGCCGGATTGGATCGTTGCCATTGGCGGCGGTTCCCCCATTGACGCGGCCAAGGCCATGTGGGCGTTTTACGAGTATCCGGACACCACCTTTGAGCAGCTGTGCATCCCCTTCAACTTCCCCACCCTCAGGACCAAGGCCAAGTTCTGCGCCATCCCCTCCACCTCCGGCACGGCCACGGAAGTGACGGCCTTCTCCGTGATCACCGACTATCACAAGGGCATCAAGTACCCCCTGGCAGACTTCAACATCACCCCGGACGTGGCCATCGTGGATCCGGATCTGGCGGAGACCATGCCCAAGAAGCTCACCGCCCATACCGGTATGGACGCCATGACCCACGCCATCGAGGCGTATGTATCCACCCTGCACTGCGATTATACGGACCCCTTGGCCCTGCACGCCATCAAGATGATCAGCGAGGATCTGGTGGCCAGCTACAACGGCGACATGGACGCCCGGGACCGGATGCATAACGCCCAGTGCCTGGCAGGCATGGCCTTCTCCAACGCCCTGCTGGGCATCGTCCACTCCATGGCCCATAAGACCGGCGCCGCGTACACCGGCGGCCACATCGTCCACGGCTGCGCCAACGCCATGTACCTGCCCAAGGTCATCAAGTACAACGCCAAGGAGCCCGAAGCCGCCAAGCGTTACGCCCAGATCGCCAAGTTCCTGGGCCTGGCCGGGACCACCGACATGGAGCGCACCGACGCCCTGATCGCCCACATCAAGGGCCTGAACGCCAAGCTGGACATCCCCGCCTGCATCAAGGATTACGAGGGCGGCATCATCGACGAGAAGGAATTCAACGACAAGCTCAAGACCGTCGCAACGCTCGCGATCGGCGACGCCTGCACGGGCTCCAACCCCCGTCAGCCTTCCCAGGAAGACATGGAAAGACTGCTTCTTGCCGTCTACTACGACAAGGAAATCGATTTCTGAGAATAAAATAACAAGCGCCTTACGAAAAAGACGGATCTTCGGATCCGTCTTTTTCCGTATACCCGCCGTGATTCCGTTCTGCGGAGTTATGATTTGCGCTTGACATGCGCCGGCTTTTCCTTTATAATCACATCATACTGAGGGGACGCCTGTTGCGATACGGAAAGGAACAGTTATGATTAACGTAGCAATAGTCGAAGACGAAAAGAACGCGTCGGATCTGCTCGAAAGTTATTTCGGGCGGTTTTCCAAGGAAAAAAACGAGGAATTCAACATTTCCGTATTTTCCAATCCGGTTGTATTCCTTTCCGGATACAAACCGAACTACGACATCGTGATGATGGACATAGGCCTGCCGGACATCGACGGAATGAAGGCCTCGCGCCGGCTGCGCGAACTGGATCCGTTCGTTTCGCTCGTGTTCGTGACCAATATGGCGCAGTACGCCATCAACGGTTACGAGGTCGACGCCGCGGATTTCATCGTCAAGCCCGTGTCGTACTACGATTTCGCTCTGAAACTGGGGCGGATCGTCGAACGCGTCAGAAGCTGTACCGGCGTCAAGATCATGGTGCCGGTGGACGACGCGCTCCGCTGTCTGAGCGCCTCGGACATAAAATACGTCGAGGTCATAAAGCACCGCCTGATTTATCACACCGCGGGCGGCAACCTCGAATCGTACGGCACTCTCAAAAAGATCGAAGCCAAACTTGCGGAAGCCGATTTCGTCAAGTGCAATAACTGTTATCTCGTCAATCTGCGTTACGTCACCGGCGTGCGCGGTTTTTCCGTGTTTGTCGGAGGCGAAGAATTACAGATCAGTCACCCCAAACGCCACGAGTTCATGAGCGCACTGAACAACTATCTCGGGGGGGGGGAATCAAAAATGACCCAGCTGGAATTCTACAAATCGTATCAGTTCCTCGTCGAGCTGCTGGCCGCGGAATGCCTCTTCATTCTCCGGCTGCAGCGGCGGAAATATTTTATACCCAGGGCCTTAATCGCGCTTGCGGCATGCTGGGCGATTTTCCGCTTTTTTCCCATACTGTCGCAGAACGCCTTTTATATATCCTTCATGTTCTTCGTCCTGTTCGCGGCGACGGTTTTCGCCTGCAAGTTTCTGTATAAGGAACGGTGGCTGGTGATCGTGTTCTGCTGCGTTGCGGGGTACACGACGCAGCATATGTCGTATGAAATATACAATCTTCTGCTGACGGTCATGGGCGCGAATACCGATTCGCCTATGGGCTTTTACGGCAACGAATTTTCGGCGATGTTTTCCAACCCGCTGCTGCTGATGCTGTATCTGGTGCTCTACGCGTGCATATATTTCGGCGTCTACTGGATATTCGGGCGGCGGATAAACCGGCACGAGGGCGTATATCTGAAAAACGGGTTCGTTTTCATATCCGTGGTGCTAATTCTCGTCGTGGACGTGCTCCTCAACGCCGTGGTCGTGTTCTCCATTGCGGAGGACGAGAATAACCTTTACATGATCGTCGTGGGCGTATATAACATACTGTGCTGTCTGTTCGCGCTGTATCTGCAATTCGAAGTGCTGCTGCGCCGGCAGCTGCAGAATACGCTTGCCACGCTGCGGCAGCTGTGGAACCGCGAACGCGAGCAGTATGCCGTATCGAAAGAAAACATCGCGCTCATAAACATGAAATGCCACGATATGCGGCATCAGATACGCAGCATAGGCCGGGCGTCGGATATGAGCAGCAGCGCGGTGGCGGAGATAGAAAATCTTATATCCATATACGATTCCACTGTCAAGACAGGCAACGAGGCGCTGGACATCATTCTGTCCGAAAAAAGCCTGCTGTGCAGTAAAAACGGCATAACGTTCAGCTGCATAGCGGACGGGAAGCAGCTCGATTTCATGAAAGAGGAGGATATTTATTCGCTGTTCGGTAACATCGTCGACAACGCGATGGAAGCGGTTTCCGTGCTGCCGCAGGAAAAGCGCGTCATCAGTCTGCACGTCAAATCCGCGGACACGCTCGTGTCCGTCAACGCCAACAACTGGTATAAAAACGATCTGGAGTTCGAGGGCGGCCTGCCGCTGACCACGAAAAAGGACAAGGAATTCCACGGATTCGGCATGCAGAGTATAAGGTATATTACGGAGAAGTACGGCGGCAACATGCAGATAAACGCGGACGGCGGAATATTCAACCTGAATATTCTGTTCGAGCGCAGCGTCTGAGCCGCACTGACAAGCCGGACAAAGCATACAAAAGGGCCGATCCCGCCACGCGGCGGGGTCGGTTTTTACAAGGTTATGCCGCGATTTGCAAAGGTTGTGCGGTAATTGTTGAAACTCCGCCGCGGCAACGCTATAATGCGGGTACCGAACGGAAGGCGGATTCCCGCATGAATTTTTTTGCCCTGTTTTCCCGAGTCCGCGGCCGTCCGGAATATTCCATACAAGGAGAAGGAGAAAAGATGAAAACGAAAAAACGTTTTGCGGTAAGGGCGTTTCTGGCGGTTTTCTGCGCGGCGATCATCTGCCTGAGTTTCGGGCTCGCGGCATGCGGCGGAGAAGAACCGCCTTCCGAAACGACCGACCCGACGCTGGAGAGCATTACGCTCAACACCGATAACGTCAAAAAGGTTTTCGATTTCGGTGACGAATTCACTTACGAGGGACTCGTCGTCACCGCGCACATGAGCGACGGCAGCACGCAGGCGGTGGATCTTTCGCAGTGCCGCGTCACCACGCCCGACCTGACGACGCCGGGCACGCGTTCGGTAAACGTCGTTTACAGCGGTAAGTCGGCGCGTTACGAGATTACGGTCAACGAAAGGGTGATGCCGCCGATCAGCGACAAGTCCGTGTTCGACATTCCCGAGGGCGCGGCGACCGTATACCGCGTGGAGGCGGAGGACATCGATCTCGATGTATCCGGCGTCGAATCCGCGGGCGGCGAGCTCGTCCTGACCGACGACAACGCAGGCGTGACGTACGTCGGCAATTACGGAGTGTTCGGCAACTATTTCGGGTTCACGTTCACGTCCGCAAAGGAATACACCGACGTGACGATAGTGTTCCACATGTCCAGCCCCACCGAAGAGTCGCTGGCTCCCGGCAACGCGTTCGGCGTTTATCTCAACTATGAGAATTACGCCAACCCCGGCTCTATAGACATTGCCGGCATGACCGCGCTTCCCGGAATGACGGCGCCCGAAACGGAAGAGGGCGGCGACGCGACGGAAACCGCAGACGAAAGCGGCGAGAATCCGGACGGCGAAGAACCTTCCGAACCCGCTCCCGCAGAGCTGGTCTGGGAAGAAAGAGTGGTCCGCGGCGTCACCATAGCCGAAGGCACCAATACGCTTACTTTCGACGTCAAGGACGACTTCGTGCCCAATATCGACTACATCGAATTCTATGTCGGCACGATGTATATCAACTCGCGCGTCGAAGTGACCGAGAAGGCGCTGTACGTCAAGGAGTTCGAGGATTTCGACCTCGATAAGATTCAGGTCCGTCAGGACATCAAAGATCATTACGGCCTCGGCGACGGCGAAGCGTTCATCGAAACGCCGTCCACCAACGCCGAGAATACCAGCGGCGGCAAGAGCGTGGGCGCGTTCGTTCCTCCCACCGAGATATCCACGGTCATCAGCAACGCCGAAAAGGCCACGGTCAGAATCTCGTTCATGGCCGCGAGCGTGGACAATGTAAAAATCAAGGATAATTTCGAGTTCTACATCGACGGCAATCTCATGACCGAAGTACAGGACATCAGCATTCAGGGCGGCGACGCCGGCAGCATGCGTTACTGGGAGTGGGTGGAAACCGTCATCGGCTACGTCGATCTCGAACCCGGCTCGCATCTGTTCACCGTCAAGATGATCGCGCAGACCGGTGCGATCAACGCAGACTGCTTCAGGTTCGACGTGCTGTCTTACGGCGAATTCACCGAGCACGAGGATCCTATCGAATTCCAGTCTGCGACCGTCGGTTCCGCCGGAGTGAAATGCTCGTTCGAGGCCGAGGACATGGAATACAGCAAAGGCGCGAGCGTGCAGACGCCCGCCGGCAACGCATATCAGACGACGAGCGGCTTCCAGTCGGTCAATGTGGCCGCGTCTGCCGGCAACACGTTCGGATTCGATATCAATTCGGGCGCGGCAGGCAAGGCCAAACTGCGCATCCGCGCGGCATGGGGCGGCGACGAGATCGCGTTTGACGACGTATTCTCGGTCACCAACGGCTCCGCGGCCGTGACGACGGGCGCCAAGCTCGTCAAGGACGAGGGCGCGGACACTTATCTCGTGACCCCGGCCGACGAGGACGCGGGAACGGCCGAAGTCTGGGAAAAGAAATACACCCACGGCGACGCGTTCAACTGGAACTGGAAGGTCATCGAAACGGATATAGATCTCGTTGCGGGCGTCAACGAAATAAGATTCGAAGTCAGGGAAGGCGCGACTGCCGCCGTCAACTTCGATAAGTTCGAAGTCATCGTAACGCAGTACGGCGAAGATACTTACGAAATCCCCGCAGTCATGAAAGAGGACTGCTCCGCCGTGATAACCGCCGAGTCCGTAACGACGAGAGCGGAAGCGGAGGACGCGGATTACGGCAGCGTATCGCTGTGCTATGATAATCTCAAAGCCAATCAGGCGATGACCGAGAGCGCGACCGGCGCGGCAGCAACTGTCACGAGCGGACTCGTGGTCGGCAAGCTCGGCCTCAAAGGCAACAAGATAGTGTTCAACGTCTGGAGCGACGTTGCCGTCAATGACGCAGGCATTCGTTTCAGCATGTCCGTAGGCGATGATCTTAAGGGCGATACGTGGAAGGTCAACGACCTGTGCGCGTTCCGGTTCAACGGCGAACAGATCAAGGCGTCGGACGACGCGGTATTCACCGGCTACGACGACGTTTACCAGTACTGGAACTGGGAACCGTTCGTTATCGGCGGGGTCGATATCAAAACGGGCGTCAATACGCTCGAAATCGAAATCCTCGGCGGCAAGGCTCCCAACATCGACTACGTCGAGTTCATAACGGGCGAGGAAGTGACCGAAGCGGACGTGACGGTGAATGCGGACGGCAAGTATACCGTGGAGGCCGAAGAAATGGATCTTTCCGGTTTCGTGCTTCAGGCCGGCTGGGATCACATCAATATCGAAACTCCGGGTACCGACGATACCAGCGGCGGAAAGAGCCTCGGCGCGATAGGCGACGGCAGCAAAGTGAAGATCACCGTCAAGACCGAGCAGAAAGCCACGATACAGATCGTCGCCAGAATAGCGAAAGCCGCGGATAACGACGCGTCGAACGAGGTTTCCTCGTACATAAGCGGCGTTAAATTCGGCGACAGCGACATAACGCCTAGCGGCACTTTCGAACTCGGCACGTCGGATACTTCGCAGTTCTATCACTGGCAGGACGTCGTACTCGGCGAGGTCACCGTGGACGCGGGCACTTACGAATTCACCTGCACGCTTAACGGCTCGCCCAACGTCGACTGCTTCAACTTCGTCGTCAGCTCGTACGGCGCATGATACGGAAAGGAGAACAAATGGCTAAATTACTGAAAAACAAGATACTTCTGATCGTGGCCTGCGTCGTGTGGGTGGCGGTCATCTGCGGCCTTGTCGCAGGCAACGTCGTCTGCGGCCTCAACTTCAACGTGATTACGCAGTATATGTGCGGCTTCGGTCTGGACGAAGACTCGGCCGAAGCGGTCGGCGCGCGCGAATACGGACAGAACTTCGCCATCGAGGTGGAGGAGGAAGGCGCCGTGCTGCTCAAGAACGAAAAGAACGCGGACGGCAAAGCCGTGCTCCCTCTGGAAGAAAACTCGAACGTCAACGTGTTCGGCTGGGCGGGATGCGATTCCGGCTTCATCGTGCAGGGCACCGGCTCCGGCACCGGGTCGAGAAACAATCTGACCACCTTCCTCGGCGGACTGAGGGAAGCCGGCTTCAACGTCAACGAGCAGCTGGCGTCCGACTACGAAAGTCTGGGATACGAGAGAGTCAAGGGCGGCAACTACGTCATCGAGGCGTATACCGACGAACTCTACAAAGAATACTACGGCGTCGTGGAAGCGCCCGAGGATTTCCTGAACGAGGACAGAATAAATCAGGCAAAGGAATTTTCGGACACCGCGATCGTAGTGCTGGGCAGACTGATGGGCGAGGGCAACGACTATTCGCATAAACAGTACATCAAGAACGGCGAAAACGACGAATCGCGCAAACTGCTTTCGATCTCCGCCGTCGAAGAGGCGATGATAAAGAAAGTCACCGAAAACTTCGAGAACGTCGTGCTCGTGCTCAACGTCGCCACCCCCATGGAACTCGGTTTCGTCGAAGAGTACGACATCGACTCGGTCGTGTGGATGGGATATCCCGGCACGCGCGGCACCGTGGGCATAGGCAATCTGCTGTGCGGCAAGGAAAACTTCTCCGGCAGGCTCGCCGACACGTACGCATACGACCTTTCGACCGCCGCGTCTTACGCGAACGCGGGCAGAGAGGGCGTAGGCTCGTACACGGACATCAGTTCGGATACGTCGCTGGGAACCCGCGCCAACAAGTATTCGGATTACGCCGAAGACATCTATATCGGATACAAGTGGTACGAAACCGCAGACGCGGAAGGCTTCTGGGATACGACGTACGCAAAGGAAAAGTGGGGAATCGAGAACGGCTACGAAGACGTCGTGCAGTATCCCTTCGGCTACGGCCTGTCGTACAGCGAATTCGAGTGGACGATAACCGGCTGCAACTATGAAGACGGCGCTTCGCTCGATCAGAACGGAACCATAGAAATCACGGTCACCGTGGAGAACACCGGCGACGTGGCGGGCAGAGACGTCGTGGAGCTGTATTACGAAGCGCCCTATACCGACGGCGGAATCGAGAAGTCGTCCATCGTCCTCGGCGCGTTCGCCAAGACCGAAGCGATGGAACCGGGCGAGATCAAGCAGGTCAAACTCGAGCTTCCCGTCGAGAGAATGGCTTCGTACGACTGCTATGACAGAAACAACAACGGATTCATGGGCTATGAGCTGGAAGGCGGCACTTACACCGTCAGCCTCCGCACCGACGTGCACACGCCCGCCGTCACGGGCAACGCCGACGGACGCAACTCGTACTCGTTCACCGTGCCCGACAGCGGCTATAAATACGAAACCGACTCGACCACGGGCACGAAGGTCACCAACCAGTTCACCAACTACACCAACACCGTAAGCGGCGCGACGAGCACCATCAACGAACCGGTTGCGGGCAACGCTCACTCCATCGACGGCAACGACGAAGAGGTTAAGATCGAGTATATGACGCGCGGCGATTTCGTTTCCTCCTTCCCCGAGGAAAAGAACGACCGCGTCGCCGGAGATAAGCTCATTGACGACGCGCATTACGTGACGGTCGACCCCGAGGACGATCCCGCCGACGAGTTCCCGACCTTCGATTCCTCGGCTACGTCCTGGCAGATAACCGATCTTCTCGGCGTCGAGTATGACGATCCCATGTGGGACGAACTCATCAGCCAGCTTTCGCTCTCGACGTGCGGCGACCTCATTGTGCGCGGCGGTTTCGGAACGATAGCCATTGACGAGATAGGCATGCCCAAGACCGTCGCCGCAGACGGCCCGGCGGGCTTCAACAACAGCGTCACCGGACAGGGCGACCTCAAAGCGGTCAACTACCCCTGCGCGACCGTGATCGCCAGCACCTGGAGCTTCATGACCGCATACGAGGTCGGCGTGGCAAAGGGTACCGAGGGCGCGGCTCTCGGCATAAGCGGCTGGTACGGCCCCGGCGCGAACCTGCACCGCAGCCCTCTCGGCGGCAGAAACTTCGAGTATTACAGCGAAGATCCGCTGCTTTCGGGCATTATATGCGCTTACGAGGTCATGGGCGCGAAGTCCAAGGGTCTGACGGCATACATCAAGCACATCACGGTCAACGAAACCGAATCGGGCCGTAACGGCGCGTATAAGTGGCTCACCGAACAGAACCTGCGCGAGAACATACTCAAACCCTTCGAGTACGCGGTCAAGGTAGGCGGCTCAAACGCGATGATGAGCTCGGTCGACCGCGTCGGCTCGACCAGGGCGTCCGGCAGCTACGCGATGCTCACTCAGGTGCTCCGTAACGAATGGGGCTTCAGAGGCAGCGTCATAACCGACTACTATCAGAACGCGGGCGCGAGCCGCGCGACGGATACCGTGCACGACGTCGACGAGTGCGTCCGCGCGGGCAACAGCCAGATTCTGTACACCGACGGCGGCATAGGCTGGTTCAACGATTCGTCGAGCGCGACGGCGCAGCAGGCGATATTCAAGTCGGCAAAGGACATCCTGTATACTTACGTCGATACGCTCAACTTCTCGATGACTTCGCAGGGTCTGGAAATAGACGACATAACGCTGACCAGCAACGAAGTGTTCCCCTGGTGGGTGTTCCTGCTCGTAGGTATTGACGTCATAGGCGTCGGTCTCGTATCTTTGTGGGTGGTGCTTGCGGTAAGAGGTTACATCAAAGCAAAGAAAGCGCCGAATGCGAATCCGGCGAACTGAATACGATAATCGCGATGCCATGATAAAAGCGGTTCCGTGAAAACGGAGCCGCTTTTCTTAATAATATCGATTATTTTATATATGTTTCCCGATATACGTTTCCCACAGCGGGCGCAGCTCCCGCTTTTTATCCGCGCGTATGTGGCAGTAATAGATCATTTCCGCCTCGTCGTCCGTGATCGGTATGACGACGGAGTTTTCCGAGCGGCCGTAGAATCTGACGGCAAGGTCGGAATTGAAGGATGGCAGCGCCGAAATCTGCGACAGCGAAATGAAATTGTCCCAGTCGTCCTGCACGATGAAATGCGTGTGCGGCATGACGCGCCGCACCAGCGGCTCCCACTCGCCGATCTGCGAGTACAGCAGGAAGGAATAGTGTTCTATCTCCGCGAACGTCACGCTTTTTCTGCCCGCAAGCGGGTGCGTTTTCGGCACGTTGAGCAGCAGCCGCTCCCGCCCCCGTTCGAAGCATAACGCGCCCGGCGTTTCGGGGCGGCGGGTGACGATTATATCCGTCTCGCCGCTTTCGAGATCTCGCGCGAGGCTGTCCTCGTCCTTCATGCCCGACGACACGGTCATGCCGGGGAAGTGCGCGGACAGCGCGGGCAGCATCTCCCACAGCGGCGCGGGCGCGCACGACTCGACGGTGATCGTGCGCCGGCTTTTGTCGAACGCGCGCAGCCGGTCCACCATCGAATCGAACTCCTCCGTCAGCTTGCCGACGAGGGAGAGCAGGAATTTTCCGTTTTCGTTTAACGATATTTTGCTTTTCCGTCTGTCGAACAGGGTGACTCCCGCGTCGCGTTCCAGCCGCTGCATGGAGCGGGTGAGCGCGGGCTGAGAGATGTAAAGCTTTTCCGCGGCAGCGGAAAGCGTGCCGCATTCTGCGACGGCCGCGAACTGGCGCAGCTGGTGGAATTCTATCATATCGCACCTCCGTGTATATTATATAACGCGGCCGACGATCCGTCAAGCTATGCGCGCAGGTTATACCTGTGTTGCAAAAACGGTATTTTACAAACGAGCGGGCGCGGGATATAATATAAGAAAAAGGACAAGGAGATTTTAATTATGGAATACTTTACGTTGAACAACGGAGTGAAAATGCCCGCGGCGGGCATAGGAACCTTTCTGCTTTCGCCCAAAGACGCGGAAAACGCGGTGCTCGCCGCGCTTGGCTGCGGTTACAACCTTATCGATACCGCGAACGCATACATGAACGAGCGCGGAGTGGGCAGGGGCATCAGGCGCAGCGGAGTGAAGAGGGAGGATATCTTCCTCGTGACCAAGCTGTGGCCGACGGAATATGCGGACGGCGAACGGGCGATCGACGCCACGCTCGCGCGCCTCGGCACCGACTACGTGGATATGCTCATTCTGCACCAGCCCGTCGGGGATTATATTGCGGGCTATAAGGCGATGGAAAAGGCGTATGCCGCCGGCAAGGTCAGGTCGCTCGGCCTGTCCAATTTTCCAGAGGACAGAATACGGAAGGTGATCGATGAATGCGAAATCGTGCCGCAGCTCGTTCAGGTGGAAGCGCACCCGTACTTCCCGCAGACCGAACTCAAAAAATTCCTCGCGCCCCGCGGCATGGCGCTTATGGCGTGGTATCCGCTCGGCCACGGCGACAGAGCGCTCGTCGGCGAAGAGGTGTTCTCCGGACTCGCGGCGAAGTATAACAAGACGAACGCGCAGATCATACTGCGCTGGCACGTGCAGTCGGGCAACATAGTCATCCCCGGCTCCAAGAATCCCGAGCACATAAAGAGCAATCTCGACATTTTCGATTTCGCGCTGACGGAAGGCGAGATGAAAGAGATCGCCGCGCTGGACAAAAACACGCGCTACTACAATATGTCGCTCGAAGACGCGGCAAAGGTGTACCTTTCGCTCGACATGGATTTCGACAACCGGGAATAACGTTTTCCGCACCCGACCGCTTGCGCGCGGACGCGGCTTCTGCTATAATACGGGTATGGAACAGAAAGAGGATTATATACTGCGCGCCGTCGCCGCAGACGGCACGGTACGTGCGTTTTTCGCCGATACGCGTGCTTCG
>ERZ779866.2955-NODE-2955-length-14377-cov-3.053484_pt1 | contig 14377 bp, 11 predicted proteins | sample MGYA00511248_ERZ779866 | MGnify/ENA primary metagenome ERZ779866 (study PRJEB29588, sample SAMEA2155758) | human gut metagenome | biome: human gut; feature: human-associated habitat; material: faeces | place: Denmark | collected 2008/2010 ... | reverse complement strand
TTTCCTGCCACAAAGGATGAGCGCTGCATACAAACACATCGCCTATTTTTGCCATTGAATGCCGCAGGTCGGAAATCACCGCCCGCTGATATTTTTCCATACCGCCGCAATATACGTATTCCGTCTGCGGACAATGCTTCCGCTCAGCTTCAAATACGTCTTCTGCGCCAAAATAACAACGGACAATCCTTATGCCCTTGGCACCAAGCCGCCGCAACGTTTCAAAATAACGCTCGTCCGGCTGCACCCGGCTATGATCGTCCTCGCCCTGCGTGACAATCAGCAGCTTTTGCGTCTGTCCGGCCAGACGGATAACCCGCTCCAGCACTTCACCAGCTTTCACTTCATCATAAAGTCTCATCTCTCACCTCTCCTTGGTGCACATAAAACGATACGCGGCCAGACGGGGCTGGCCGTCCTTCTCAAAAACGGCGTTGCCACGGTTGAGCGGAACCGATGACAATTGAATGGCGGCATTTTGGTCGCGCACCTTGTCATAAGCCTTATATATCTGCCCGAAACTGTGCAACGAATACTTAAACACCGGCACCGGCATTTTATATCCGCTGATACTGGCATAAATAATATCATCGTTCATTTCAAAACGCTTCATTATATATTGCAGACGGTTATATATGTTCTCCGCGTTTTTAACCGTAATGTCCTTGGGCTTGATCAGTTGCAGAAAATGCTCCATGTGCCGGGCCGGAATTTGCATGGTCTTCAGCGTTGTCGCCCGGTCTTTGAAATAATAAACCAGCGGGTCGGCATGACAGCTGATTCCCTGCTTAACGATGTGAGCGGCAAACTTACCGAAATCAGCCTCTTTGGCGTCAACGTTCAGCAACAAAACCTCGCAGTCTTTCCCCATGCTTTCATATTCGGCCGCCGTCTTTACCTCAACCTGCTTGCCGATACTCTCCAGCATATTCCGCAAAGCCTTTATTTCCATTAACTCCAGCGTATCAGAACCAAAACGAACCACCTCCGGCCGCGTAACCAGCACAATCTTATCGCGCTGCAAAAATTTTGCCGCCGTGCTCTTCAGCTTGTCTTTCAGTTTGAGATTTGCGTCAACCACCGTCTGCAAATACGGATTAGAAGGACGGTTCAACAGCGTCATAAACATCCCTACGTCCGGCATATTTATCTTTTCGACTTCAATATTGCCGCCGCGGTCGACAAAACAGTCGGGCTGAAAATAAAGCAGCCCCTGCCCGCGGTAATCCTGCGGACCTTCTTCGGCATATTTTTTCTCCGCCAGCACCACAGCCTGTTCAAAACCCATGTTCCGCTCCAAAAAACCACGGGTATATTCGGCCAGAGACAAGGACTTGTTCAAAGCCTCGTCAATCTTGACCCGCAGCTGCGGAATTCTGCTGAGCGGAAACTGCACGTTTTCCTCCGCCGCGGCCGGACGGATAAAAAAGAAACCGTTTTTGCTGCCGACATACTGACCGTCATGCATCTGCAAACCGGCATTCTCGGCCTGATAACGAAACTTGTTGACCAAAGCCGCCGTAGTTCTGTAATCGTTTTTCTCAAAAGCCCGCTGAATTTTACCCGCCAAAACCGAAAGTTCTGGATATGCGTTGCCGTCAAGCTGACGGCTGATCAACTCCTCCGGCAAAGCAAAACCCTTGTCGCCTTTCAGATGATAGTGCAGCTTCTCGCCATCTCCCACGTCAAAGCGCGTAAAATTCCCGCCCGGCCCCTGATCCATCCGCAAATGACGGTAAGCGCCGGCGCCGCGCAAACGGTGCTGAATGTTTTCATAATCGTCGGGAAAAAACGCCAGCAGCAGGTCAAACGGCGGCTGACGGCGGATATTCTTAAAATTGTTGTTGGCGCGGATAATCTCTGCGGCCGCCGGATTATCCTGAACGGTTAAAGCCCCGGCCAAATCATAATAGGTTGCAAAAGTTCCGCCGGCCATTTTCACGCGGCCGCAATCCTCAATAAAATATTCAAAGGACATTATTCATCTCCATTTTATAAAAAAAATAAATAGAATCAAAAAGTTAGATTGTTTTATAGATATATAAATTCAGACACGGAAAAATATGGCACTAACAGTGCCACCAGAAGAAATCAGCAACCAATATAAAATCAGTTTTTAACATTAACTTTCCCATGTTATGAATTCATCGGATGATGAATAACGACGATTATAATAATCACGGACAGAAATTTGTCAATACCCGCGCATAAAAAAAGCTCCTACTTGGGAGCTTTCGCGGTCTTTTCCAAATCTGCGGTGCAGTTCGGGCATTTCACCGCCTTAAGCGGAATAACCGAACAACAGAAAGGACATTTCTTGGTTTTGGCTTCTTCCCGCTTTTCTTCTTTGGCATCCAGTTTGGCTTGCAGTTCGTTAATGCCCTTAATCAGCAGAAACACGGCAAAAGCCACAATCAGAAAACTGATAACGGCATTAATAAACAAGCCGAGATTCAGCGTAACGGCACCGGCCGTCTGCGCTGCGGTCAAAGAAGGATAAGGCGCCGGCATCGCGCCGTCTTTCAACACGAAAAACATATTGCTGAAATCAACCTTGCCCAACAACAGGCCGATCGGCGGCATAATAATGTCTTTCACCAGAGAGTCCACGATTTTGCCGAACGCGGCGCCGATAATAATACCGACGGCCATATCAATGACATTGCCGCGCATTGCAAATTTTTTAAATTCATTCAACAAAGATTTAAACATTTTCGTTTTATTTCAAATTAATAATGCGGAGGCGGCGTTTCTTCCGAAAGCGGCTTTACCGCCTCCTCATTCAGAGAATTAAGCAGATATTGATTCTGCTTGACCAGAAAATCTATTTTTTTCCCTTGGTCAATAACCACCTGATTCAACTCGTCAATCACTTTTTCGGCGATTGCCAGCGCGCTTTCAATCGCAATCAGGCGTTCTTCCAAAACATCGTCCGGCATCATTTCCTGCGGTCTTTGTTAGTCTGATAATACGTCGTATTAAACAGGGTTATGATAACCGAAAGCAAAGCGGAAACAATGATATTCGCGGCATTGCAGCTGATCAGGTAAAAAGCGGCCACATACGGAAAATAAACCAGAATCGCAGCCAGCAGCCACGAAACATAAGAAGCGCGGCTGAAAGTCCAGAATTCCTTCATGCCAACCTTGCGCCCGGCCATAATCAGCGGCAGAACGACGCAGACTTTTGCAAACAGCCAGACACCGAGAAAAACGTTAACAACCAAAGCGGCCGGCAGCCAGAACGAAGGCAGGCCGTGATGTCCGGCGATAGCGCTCATAATAAAGACCGGTATCATCATAACATAGCCCATGACAAGCTGGATAACGATGAAAAGAACCCACTTTTTGACAAAGCCCCAGAGTTTGCCGAATTTGACCTGCATGGCCTGACGGTAGATAAACATCTCAATGGCTGTATATACCAGCGGACTCAATATCAGAGACAAAGTCATGTAAAAGGAAAATTTTTCATTTCCCGCCGCTTTTGCCAGCAGATAATCATCCAGAAAAGAATAAATAATCAACGGCAGAATAAACAAAAGCCAAATATGGAATTTCTTAAAATACAAACGATAAGAATCTTTGATAATCTGTAACATAGCACCATTCCTCAACAAGTTGCGCCAATGAAAATATGTTAGAACATTATTTATAATTGTCAAAATAAAAAAGCCGGTATTAAACCGGGCTTTTTTAAATTTTCTCAGTCATAAAACTCGGAGAATGCGGCGGATAATAAGATTTCGGGGAGAAAGTACCGGAGCGTACATAGAAGTACGTGAGGACACTTTCTGCCCGCAAAATCTGTATTAGCCGCCCATTATACGAGTTTTAGATACGGCCGTAATAAGCATCCAAATACATCTGCTTAATTTCCGATATCAACGGATATGCGGGATTGGCGCCGGTGCACTGGTCATCAAAGGCCAGCTCGGAAAGACGGTCCAAACCGTCCAGAAATGTCTTCTCGTCAACGCCCCATTCCTTGATGGAAGCCGGAATTGAAATGCTCTTCTTCAGCTTTTCAATCGCCTTAATCAGATTGGTCACTTTCTCCTCATCGTTTTTGCCGCCCAGATTCAACGCCTCGGCAACACGGGCATAGCGGCGTCGGCCTTCGGGATAATGATACTGGGAGAAAGTTCCCTGCTTGGTCGGGCGTTCGTTGGAGTTAAACTTGATAACCTGACTGATCATCAGCGCGTTGGCAATGCCGTGCGGAATGTTATATTCGCTGCCGAGCTTATGCGCCATGGAATGGCAGACGCCCAGAAAGGCCTGCGCAAACGCCATACCGGCCATCGTCGCGGCATAGTGCATATTTTCGCGAGCCTGCGGGTTGTTCGGCCCGTCATTAACCGATTTTTCAAGGTTTTCAAAAATCAGATGAATGGCCTCATAGGCAATTCCGTCGGTAAACGGCGTCGCCAAAATCGAAACCAGAGCCTCCAGCGCATGGGTCAGAGAGTCAATGCCCGAAGCTGCCGCCAATCCGCGCGGCATAGACTTGACCAAATCCGGATCCACAATCGCCATATTCGGCGTTAGGGCATAGTCTGCAATCGGATATTTGATATGGGTTTCTGAATCGGTAATAACCGCAAAAGGCGTAACCTCGGAACCGGTGCCCGAAGTAGTCGGAATGGCCACCATCGTCGCTTTGGCCCCCAAATCAGGAAACTCGCAGATACGTTTGCGGATATCCATAAAACGCATGGCCAGATCATCAAACTTGACTTCCGGATGCTCATACATCAGCCATACGATTTTAGCCGCATCCATCGGCGAACCGCCGCCCAGCGCAATAATGACGTCAGGTTCCAGATTGCGGACAATTTTCAGCGCATTTTCAATTGTCGCGGTATCGGGATCCGGATTAACGTTGGAAAAAATCTGATAAGCAATGTCCAGTTCTTCCAAAACACTGGTAATTTTGTCCGTATACCCCAAGCCGAACAACGGTTTGTCGGTTATGATAAAGGCTTTTTTCTTGCCTTTGAGTTCGCGCAGGGCAAAACCGGTCGCGCCCTGTTTGAAGTAAATTTTCGGAGGAACCCGGAACCACAGCATATTTTCTCTTCTTTCTGCAACGTTTTTAATGTTTATCAAATGTTTTACTCCCACGTTTTCGCTCGCCGCATTTCCGCCCCAGGAACCGCAGCCCAAAGTCAGGGACGGATCCAGACGGAAGTTGTACAAATCGCCGATACCGCCCTGAGATGCCGGCGTATTAATCAAAATACGCCCGGTATCCAGCATATTGCTGAAATGAGTGATACGGTCGGCATTATGTTCCGCCGTATAGAGAACCGACGTATGGCCGCGGCCGGCAAAATGAATCAGTTCGGCGGCATCAGACACCGCGTCTTCAAAGGTGTCGGCCTTATACATTGCCAAAACCGGAGATAGCTTTTCATAAGAAAATTCTTCTTCAACACCGATTTTTTCAACTTCGCCGACCAAAACTTTGGTGTTTTCCGGAACTTTCACGCCTGCCAGTTCGGCAATTTTGAAAGCCGGCTGACCGACAATGGCGGCATTGAGCTTTCCGTTTTGAATAATGGTCTTGGCAACCTTTTCCTTTTCTTTTTTGTTTAAGATATAGGCGCCGCGGTATTCAAGCTCTTTCTTAACCTCGTCATATACGTCTTTATGAACGATAATCGACTGCTCGGAAGCGCAAATCATGCCGTTGTCAAAAGTTTTGCTCATCAAAACCGAACTGACGGCCATCTTAATATCGGCGGTCTCGTCAATAATCGCCGGCGTGTTTCCGGCACCGACGCCCAGAGCCGGCTTACCCGAAGAATAGGCCGACTTGACCATTCCCGGTCCGCCGGTCGCCAAAATCATACTGATTCCCTCGTGGCTCATCAGATGCTGGGTCAAATCTATCGAAGGCTCTTCAATCCAGCCGATGATGTTTTTCGGCGCACCGGCGGCAACGGCGGCTTCCTGCAAAATTTTAGCCGTTTCAATCGTACATTTCTTTGCGCGCGGATGCGGCGAAAAAATAATACCGTTCCGCGTTTTCAGAGCAATCAGTGTTTTGAAAATAACCGTCGACGTCGGATTCGTCGTCGGAATAACGCCGGCAATCACGCCCAAAGGCTCCGCCACTTTGGTCAGACCGTTTGTCGCATCGTGTTCAATCACGCCACAGGTCTTGGCATGACGATATTTGTTGTAAATTTCTTCCGCCGCAAAGTGGTTTTTGATTACCTTGTCTTCCACAATGCCCATTCCGGTTTCGGCCACGGCCATTTTGGCCAGCGGAATACGATTCTTGTTGGCCGCAATCGCCACCGCTTCAAAAATCCGGTCAACCTGTTCCTGATTATAAGTTGCCAAAACTTCCTGAGCGCTTTTAACCCTGTCAATAATCACATTCAAATCATCTATACTTTTGGCGCCGTTATCTTCCAGCTTCGACGCTTCTTCCGCGCAACCTTTAGCCTTCATGTTGCATAAACTCCTCTAAACAAAATTTTTAAACCAAGGCAATATACCTTAACAATTGCAAAAGAAAGGTTAAGATTCTGAAATACATACCTATTTTATAAAAAAAACGGCTGTCGAGCCGTTTTTTTCAACATCGGTTATTTCGCGTTCATTTTACGCATTTCCCTGCGTTTTTGCTTGTCTTCAAGATATTTCTCGCGGCGGGCCTTTTCGCCGTCGCGCAACTGTTGCTGAAGCTTGTGTCTTTCCGCCCGGGGAAGTTTGCGGATTCGGCGGCGTTCTTCCAAACGCTCTTTTTGCAGCTGCCGCCGTTCAAGCTGAATCTGCCGGCTTTCCTGACGGCTCATATTGCGGCGCTTTTCGCGCTCCTCTTTATATTCGTCAGCCAGGCGCTTTTTCATTTCGTCGCTTGAAACCAACGGCTTCTCAGCCTCTTTAATCTTATTGACAGCTCGTTCGGTCCGGTATTTTTTCAAAAGTTTTAACGGCTTTTCCCCTTTGCCGGCATCGCCGTTCATCACCGACGGAATACCTATTGCGCTCTGCGGGACTTCTATTTCTTCTTCAGCGTCTTTTGTCTGCCGCTGATCGCCCGGATTCGCCTCTGGCCGCTCAGCCGCCGCATTTTCGGCTTTTTGAGCCTTTCTCGCTGCAGCCGTCGCATTTGCCCTGTTCAGAGCCTCTCTTTTTTTGGCAGCATTGTCAATAACAACTCTTCTGACCTGCTGCGGACGAATATTTTTGGAAACACCCTGACCATCGGATTCTAAATCGGCTCCGCTCACGTCGCCAAACAGCGGATCAGCGGCCTCTTCCTGCGCACAAACAGGAAAGGTCACAACCGTCATCATTGCCGCCAAACCAATTATCAGCCGTCCGAACATCTTCCGTTCCCCTCTTGCATATAAAATAAAATCGAATATAACCGTATTATAAAATATAAAAAAAAGGAAAGCAAAATGAAAATAGTCACAGCCGGAATAATCTCTTATCATAACAAAATTCTGATCGCGCAGCGCATCCGTACCAAAAAACCGGCGCTGCTGTGGGAATTCCCGGGAGGCAAACTTGAAGAAGGCGAAACCTTGCAGCAATGCCTGCGGCGCGAAATAAAAGAAGAGTTTGACTTGGAAATCAATGTCGGAGATTTTTTCATGACTTCCGATTACAATTACGACTTCGGCTCAATCCGTTTGCAGGCTTTTTTTGCCGAAGCCGCAACCGACAAAATCGGCTGCCTGAACTCTCACGAAGACTATCGTTGGATTGACATTTCGGAAATCGACGCTTTTGAATTTTCTCCGGCCGACATTCCCATCGTCGAGGCCCTGAAAAAACAATCGACCTAATCTTGCAAAAACATAGATATGTGCGCCGTTTTCAATATTTCGGGACTGTAAAGCAGCATCAATTCCTCATTACGGCTCAAATCCATTTCTTCGCCGAAAGTGAGATAATTCTCCAGCTTGATTTGCGCGCTGTCCGCAACCTCGGCGTCAAATTCCGGCGCCGGCCCGTTAACCTCCAGCATCATCAGATGCAAAGCGTTCATAACGGAATCTTTAACCACCAGCTCAACCCCCTTATACTGCGGAGCCGCCTCTTTCATCAGTGTCTCAAAATACCGTGCCCGGCGCAAAATCAACGGCGGTTCGTTTTCTTCGGGAATTATAAAATAACCATGCCGACGGAAAAACTGCCCGACGCGAACCCGCGACAAAAACATTGAAAGAGGAACGGAAAACATCAGCCCCAGCGTAATCGGAAGCATCCACCAGAACAAAGCATGAGCATAAAACCAGATGACAACCGTCGCCGCGATTCCCAAGCCCGCATGCCATTTGTGGCGCACCCATGCTTCTCTCAACGAAGTTCCTCTGTCACCGCGGTTCTGAGCCGACCAGCCTGCGTCACTGCCGGATAAAATGTCAAAAACGAACTTGCTTTGAAACATCATCATAATCGGCGCCGTCAGCACGCTCATCACGATTTCCAGCAGCACGCTTTTCAAAGCCGCAAACCGGCCCCCGCTGTGCGCTCCGTCATTATTTCTGAGATATACGGCGAGCCCCAGAAACTTGGGAAAAATAAGCATAAACATCGAAATGACAAACAGGGAAATCGTGCCGATCTTGTCAAATATCGGCCAAACCGGAAACAAAGTTCTGGCCTCTTCAAAATATACCGGAGGAAAGAAATTGCGTCCCAGGGCAATTGCCATGCCGACCAGCAGGAAACTGAGCCAGATCGGCGATGACAAATAAGACATAATGCCGATGGTAAAATGAATACGGCTGACCGGATGCAGCCCTTTGGAAATCAGCACCTTGATGTGTTGCAGATTTCCCTGACACCAGCGGCGGGCGCGGGGAGCAAAATCAATCATCGTCGGCGGACATCCCTCATAACTGCCTTTCAGCTCCGGCAGCAGCCATGCCGCCCAGCCGCCGCGGCGGATCAGCGCCGCTTCCACAAAATCGTGACTGAGAATATGCCCGCCGAACGGCGCCTTTCCTTTCAAAACCGGCAATCCGCAACACTCGATAAAAGCCCTGACCCGGATAATGGCATTATGCCCCCAGTAATTGCTGTCGCCCACCTGCCAATAAGCCAGACCGGCAGAGACAATCGGACCGTAAACCTTTCCCGCAAACTGCTGGATTCTGGCAAACAGGCTGTGGCCGTCAAGACACATCGGCGGCGCCTGAATAATGCCGGTGCGCGGATTTACCTCCATCAGCTGCGCCATTTTGACCATGGTCGAACCATTTAAAAGGCTGTCTGCGTCCAAAACAATCATAAAGTCATACTCGGCGCCCCACTTGTTGCAAAAATCTTCGATATTGCCGCTTTTCCGCGCCGTATTTTTTGCCCGGCGGCGATAATAGAGGTCAATTTCGGCCGGCATTTTCCGTTTGGCTTCCAGCCACATTTTTTCTTCCTCGACCCAAACCTTGGGATCAGTCGTGTCGCTCAGAACAAAAATATCAAAGTTTTTTCCCTGCCCTGTCTGGCTGAGGCTTTCGGCCATAGCCAGCAGATTGGCATAGACCTCGGCCGAAGATTCGTTATAAACCGGCATCAAAACGGCAATTTTGGAACCAAGCCGCCGTTCATCTTCCGCCCAGTCGATACCGGGAACTTTCCTCCGTTTCCACAACTCAAAAAAGCCGAATACGCTGGACCAGAAAAACAGCGCAATCCAGGCAAACGTCAACACAAACAAAACAATCATCAGAATTTTGGTCGGCAAAGCGCTGTCGGTCGGAATTGAGCTGATCCATTTCAAAGTGGCCAGCAGCGTTGAAAGCAGCATCAGTCCGAAAACTTTTATCCGCCGGTTGCGTACCCGCGCCGGATTCAGGTTAATCAGATTGTCTTTTGGCAAAACCATTATTTCTTATTCCTGTAAAATCCCCGAAAAATCCTGCTGAACACCTTCAACGGATGCGGCGGTTCAATCTTCTGCGGCGCCATATGCGAAACCTTATACCCGGGCACCTGACACAAGTTAAGCCCTTTTATCTGTCCCGCATAATCTTTGTCGGCTATCTCTCCCGTAAAAGCGCCGACACCCCACTTCTCAGCACCGTCCAGCAGTAAAAAAGCCGTTTTGAACCAAGCTCTTTTAGACATGTCCGGTAAGTCGACGTCGGCAAAATTCTCGTCCAGATTCTTTTGCAAAATTTCTTCAAGCGCCGCAATCACGTCATCCGTTTCAATCTCGAAACGGTGTTTTGTCAGCAGAGCCACCACCGCTTTTTCAAGATTCTTCCCTGAAAACCCCAGACTCTTAAAATAAGCGGAAACAATATCGTCAAGACTTTGAACCCTTATGGCAGCCATTGATAGCTCCAGACTTCCGAAACCGGTTTTCCGTCTTTCACCAGTGAAATTCGGATTTCGGCCGTTTTGCCGCCGTCCGGCTTATAGTCCATATAAACCAAGGCGCCCTTGCTGAGCGAATTATACATCAGATGCACGCCCTTAACCGTCCCCTCCGACACCGAAACATCCGCTTTAACCGCTCCGTTTTCAATTGCCGTTTTCAAATCGCGGATCCGTACGTTGTCAAAATCAACGACAAACTTGCGCTTTTCGGTTTCCAGCATGCCGGAAATGCCGCCGATGCCAGTATAAGTCGCCTTCACTTTAGCCAGTCCGTGATCAACCGGAACCGTATCCGCCCAATGCAGCATATACCGGAAACGATATGCCTCGCCGGGCTCTATTTTCTTTTCCGGCACCCAAAAAGCCACGACATTGTCGTGAATTTCCTGTACCGACGGAATCTCAACCAGCTGAACCGCGCCTTTTCCCCAATTGTCCAGCGGTTCCACCCACACGCTCGGACGCTGCTCGTACATGGCCTCAAAATCCATATAATGCTCGGGATCCCTGTCGCGCTGCATCAGGCCGAAACCTTTGGGATTATCATCCACAAAAGAACTGATACGCAGATATTTGGAGTTGTCCAGCGGACGCCACAGCCACTCGTCACGGCCGTTCCAGACCAGCAGCCCGTCGCTGTCATGAACTTCCGGCCGATGATCGTCAAACCGCGTATGGCTGTTTTCGCCGAACAGATACATTGACGTCAGCGGCGCAACGCCCAATTTATTAATCGGTTTGCGCGGATACAAAACCGCATCGACTTCCATGGTTGTATTTTGTCCCGGCGTAATCACAAAGGTATAGGCGCCGGTAACGCTCGGGCTGTCCAATAGGGCATAAACCGTAATATTGCGGTCTTTAATATGCGGCTTTTTAAGCCAGAACTCCCGGAAAATCGGAAATTCTTCACCGGTCTGAACCGCGGTGTCTATTGCCAGTCCGCGCGCCGAAAGGCCGTATTTTTCGCCTTTGCCCAAAGCCCGGAAATAGCTGGCACCGAGAAAAGAAACCAGTTCATCATAGTAGCTCTGCGAGTTCAGAGGATAATGCAGACGGAACCCGGCATAGCCCAAATTGTTAAAATGATTGCCGTCCAGTTTGTTTTTGCCGTAATTGAAAAAGCTTGAAGAATATTTAATCGGCAGAACCTTACCGTCAACAATTTCATTAATCGGTACCGAGATTTTAAACATCGACCCCAGATGGAAAAACTGAACTTCAAACGGCAGGCGCTGATTGTACCATGGGCCGTTTTCGCGGACGAACCGAATGTCACGGTGCTCGTCATAACTCAGATTCTGCAATTCTGCCGGCAGAGTTTCGCCGGGTTTTTCATAAGCTTTCAAGGAAAGGTTTCGCGCCAGTTCTTCGAGGGTTTTTCCGTCAAAACCGTCCGTCACCGACAATTGTTCCGTCGCCGTCCGGGCTTTTTCCCACCTGTCATACTCACGGTATCCCCAATAAGACGCGGCTCCCAAAGCGGCCAAGACGATAAAACCTATAAAAACTTTCTTTGCCATACAAAACTCTCAAATATAATATTAATTAAATACCTTAGGCTATAACAATGCAGTTTCTCCCAAAAGTCAATCAGATTTTATCAGTTTGAAGTATCTAAAAACTTGACTATTTTTCTCTTTGTTATATCTCTCAACATATAAAAAATTTTTTAGAAAGCCTTTTTTATGAGTATCATATCCCAAACGATAAACTCCGTCAAAACCATTGCCTCTCCGCTGTCGGCGTTTTTGGCCGGAACCGGACTGACCTGCTGCGCCTTCTCGTTGTTGTCGTCAACTTTGGCCTTGAGAATGAACCAAAACGGCGTTCCGACTTCGGAGGCCGGCATCATTCTTTCCCTGTATTACTGCGGTTATGTCATCGCCTCGCTCATTTCCTACAAGATCATCAACCGGGTCGGACACATCCGCACGTTCTGCGCATTTATATCCGTTTTCTCGGCAGTTGTTCCGCTGCACTACCTTTCGCAGCAGCCGCCTTACTGGGGTCTGCTGCGCCTGACCGAAGGATTTTGCATCGGCACCTGCTTCATGTGTCTGGAAAGCTGGCTCAACACGCGCGCCACCAACAAAAACCGCGGCATTATCATGTCGCTTTATATGATAACCACCTACCTCGGTTCCAGCCTGGGACAACTGCTGCTGAACATTCCCGACCGCAGCGGCCTTATCATCTATGCCCTTGTCGCTTCCCTGTTTTCAGTTGCGCTCGTGCCGATCTCGCTCACGGCACTGCCCTCTCCTGACATTACCATACATAAAAATATGTCTTTACTCAAATTGTACCAAAAGTCTCCTGTCGGCGTCGTCGGCTGCTTTGCCAGCGGTTTCCTGGTCGGTGCTTTCTATACTCTGGGAACCATTTTTGCCAAACAGTCCGAGCTCAGCATCGAACAGACTTCCATTTTTATGTTCTGCGGCATTTTCGGCGGAATGCTCGCCCAATTGCCGATCGGCAGGCTGTCCGACAAGATGGATCGGCGCTTTGTCCTGCTCTGGACTTCGGGCTTTTTGTTTCTGATTGCGCCCTGGGTTCATTTGTTTATGGATGACGGCAGCATCGCCATTGCCGCAGCCGCCGGCCTGCTCGGATGCGGCACTTTCATCATGTACCCGATCTGCGTTTCGCACGTTAATGACCAAATTGAAGATTCGGAACGCGTCAATGCCAGCAGCATGCTGATACTGCTGCAAAGCATGGGGCTGATTATCGGTCCGGTCATCATCTCTTTTGCCATGCAGCACTGGGGAAACATCTGGTTTTTGCTGTCTTATTCGGTTGTCAGCGGAATTTTCATTTTGTTCACATTCAAACAGATTGCCACCAAACCGGTCAACTACGTCAACAATACGCCGACCGCGCCGATACCTGTCGCGCCGACCCATGCTTTTAACGAGCTGACCAAAGACGACACCATTCTGGACAAAGCCAAAGGCATCTTAACCGCCAAACACTGAAAAAGAGGGATTAAAATCCCTCTTTATTATTTGGTCTTCTGCGCCATAAGCTGCATATCCCGCGGCTGCAAACTGATGTAAGTTGTATCATCGCGCACATTATCAACCACGTCCTGCGGCAGCAGATTCTGCACCAGCTGACACTCTCCGATAACGGAATGCCGCGGTTGTCTGGCCTTGCGCAGGACATCAGCACGCGTATCGGTGCGGAAAGTTCCCAGCCCGTTTTTGTCACGCTTGACTTTATCGCCGTTCATAACGCAACATTCTTCCACTTCGGACGTATAACATCCCTCGGCGCGGAGCGTCAGAAAATCGCCGGGTTTCATCCGTCCGCACAACACCTCGTTGGCAAACCAGTTGCGCTTAATCACGCCCGGATCCTTGGCAAAACCCAGCAGGTAGCGACCAAGTTTTTCCCCGGTAATACCGCTGTTCAGAGCTTTCAAATACTCAGAGTTCTTAAAAGCCTTGGGACCGATGACATAGGCAAAACTGGCCGTTGCCTGCATGGTCTCGCGGTCCATCGGCACCTTGACCAGTCCGGTGATCTGCGGCAAAACCCGAAACTCCAGATAACGTTCTTTTTGCAGATTGGCCTCTTCCATCGTCATGGTCTGGCCTTTTTTTATCGGCGATTTCTCTCGGTTGCCGTTGCCTTCCTCGTCTATCGTATACGTACAGCCGTAGCCGATGGTCATCACGCCTTTTCCGTCGGGAAAAGCCTCCTCGGCAAAATTTTCCATAAAGCAGAGCAGGGTTTTGATGGCATCCATGTTTTCCATGAAACAGGCTTTGTTTTGCTCGGCAACGGTCTGATTCGTTTTGACCAGCTCAATTTTTGGACCTCTGACATCATCTTTCTCCTGCAATTTTTGCCCCAGTTTGACGCCGCCGGCAATCCCTGCGGTCAAAACCGTGCCCAACAGCATCCGCGTGGCATATTTCCGGGCATCGGCCTTAAGTTTTTTCGCGTTCAGCCCCTTGATATTGCCGCAGGCAAGCTTGATGCCGCTGCTGAAGAAATCGCCGACCCGCAGA
>ERZ779866.2951-NODE-2951-length-14423-cov-3.828856_pt1 | contig 14423 bp, 10 predicted proteins | sample MGYA00511248_ERZ779866 | MGnify/ENA primary metagenome ERZ779866 (study PRJEB29588, sample SAMEA2155758) | human gut metagenome | biome: human gut; feature: human-associated habitat; material: faeces | place: Denmark | collected 2008/2010 ... | reverse complement strand
AAGATGTATATGACCTATCCCGCCATGATGATCGGCGACCGGGACATCTACTGGGCGCTGAAGGAACTGAAGCGGCTGGGGGGCATCGCCGGATTCCACTGCGAGAACGCCGGCGTCATCGACGGCATGATCGCCGAGCGGAAGGCCGCCGGAGAGCTCTCCCCCGCCTCCCATCCACGCACCCGGCCGCCTTATCTGGAGGCCGAGGCAGTGAGCCGCCTGCTGCGGATCGCCCAGGCGGCGGACGCGCCGGTGGTCATCGTCCACCTCACCAACCGGGAGGCCCTGCTGGAGGTGGACCACGCCCGGAAGCGGGGCCAGACCGTGTATGTGGAGACCTGCCCCCAGTACCTGCTGCTGGACGAGAGCGTGACACCGGCACAGGAGATTCGACCGCTGATTGAAAAGCTCAAAGCATCGGATGGGGAGGCGCTGGGAAAACTTCCGAAGGCGATGGAGCAGTATCCGCAGGAGATGCAGGAGGCGTTTGGAGAAAATTTTGCGTGGGCACAGCAGTATGCCAAGAATATAACGGCGACCTATACATTTTATCAGGTACGCAAGGAAACAGAAGATGAAGAGCAGGCGCACCGGGTGCGGGATGATGCGATGACAGAAAAGCTCTGCTTTGCAATCGAGCAGCTGCCGAAGCAGGCAAAATTTTTCGGGCAGTTTGGCAATGCGCACGTCCTGCAAAAAGATACCGCAGCGGATGGGTACAATCTGGACTACCATCGTTTTGCAACACAGTTGCAGGAGGAAGATTCTCCGGTAAAAGGGCAGGTCTGCTCCATCTATATGGCATTTCCGCACAAAAATGTGATGGCGCCTTCCGGTTATGCCTTCCCATCCAACAAAACCCTTCCGTTCGAGCTGTTTGAGGATTACTTTGGGCAGGACACCCTCATCCCGCTGGATGAAAAGGGCAGTCCGTTTGTACATGGAGAAGGAGAAGAAGCGACCGACCCTGCCGCAGGATTGACCGATTATTTTCAAAAGGTGATGCTGCTGCCCGGCTCGAAGGATGCGATTCCTTATCAGGGGTAGATTGGCAGAAAAACAACAGCAGAGGAATGTTCCGTGCGGAACATTCCTCTGCTGCTTTGTGATGTTTTACCTGTTTCAATAAAACAGTGTCCGGCTTTAAGCTGGTCCGCTAGAATTTCAGCTTTTTGATGATGTAGTGGGTCAAATCCTTCATCGGGATTCTTTCCTGCTGCATGGTGTCGCGGTCGCGGACGGTGACACAGCCGTCTTCCTTCGACTCAAAGTCGTAGGTGATGCAGAACGGGGTGCCGATCTCGTCCTGACGGCGGTAGCGTTTACCGATCGAGCCGGCTTCGTCATAGTCTACCATGAAGTGTTCGCTCAGCTCGGCGTACAGGGCAGAAGCTTCCTCCGACAGTTTCTTGGAGAGCGGCAGGACGCAGGCTTTAAACGGAGCCAGTGCCGGATGCAGGTGCATGACCACGCGGGTGTCGTTCTTTTCTGCATCCACGACCTCTTCGTCGTATGCTTCGCACAGGAATGCCAGTACCACACGGTCAGCGCCCAGAGAAGGCTCGATGCAGTATGGGATGTAATGCTCGTTGGTTTCCTGGTCAAAGTATTCCAGCGGTTTGCCGGAGTGCTCGCTGTGGCGGGACAGGTCGTAGTTGGTGCGGTCTGCAATTCCCCACAGTTCTCCCCAGCCGAACGGGAAGAGGTATTCAAAGTCGGTGGTTGCTTTGGAGTAGAAGGAAAGCTCTTCTTTCTCATGGTCGCGCAGGCGCAGGTTTTCGTCGGTCATGCCCAGATCGAGCAGCCATTTGTGGCAGAAGTCCTTCCAGTACTGGAACCATTCGAGGTCGGTGTCCGGTTTGCAGAAGAATTCCAGCTCCATCTGCTCAAATTCGCGGGTACGGAAGGTAAAGTTTCCGGGAGTAATCTCATTACGGAAAGATTTACCGACCTGTGCGATACCGAACGGCAGCTTTTTGCGGGTGGTGCGCTGGACGTTGGCAAAGTTTACAAAGATACCCTGTGCGGTTTCCGGGCGCAGATAGATCTGGCTCTTGGCATCCTCGGTGACACCCTGGAAGGTCTTGAACATCAGGTTGAACTGGCGGATGTCGGTAAAGTTGGTGCTGCCGCAGTTCGGGCATTTGATGCCGTTTTCCTTGATGAAGTCCATCATCTGCTCGTTGCTCCAGCCGTCGGCGGATTTGCCGGTGAAGTCTTCAATCAGTTTGTCGGCGCGATGACGGGTCTTGCAGTCCTTGCAGTCCATCAGTGGGTCGGAGAAGCCGCCTACATGACCGGTTGCAACCCAGACCTCCGGGTTCATCAGGATGGCGCTGTCCAGACCGACGTTGTATGGGGACTGCTGGACAAAGCGTTTCCACCAGGCGCGTTTGACGTTGTTTTTCAGCTCAACACCCAACGGACCGTAGTCCCATGTGTTGGAAAGACCTCCGTAGATTTCGGAGCCTGCAAAGATAAAGCCTCTGCCTTTGCACAGAGAAACGATTTTTTCCATTGTTTTTTCGTTGTTGTTCATCACAAATTCCTCCTTCTATTTATTAAAGAGTAAAGAAAATCTGCTCTCAGATAACCTTATGAAATGCTGTCGGATGCCAATGAAAAGAAAGCCTTCATATTGTTTAATGATAAACAATTTTAGGGTGGAAGTCAAGGGAAGAGAGCGACAAACCGCCTGTTTATGCGGAAAATGTTGCCTGTTTTGGACACTGAGCAAAAAAATTGAAAAAAGATAAAAAAAGATGAAAAAAGGTGTTGACAAAATGGAATGGATGCGATATAATAACAAACGTGCTCGACGAGGCGTAGCTCAGTTTGGTAGAGTGCTTGGTTTGGGACCAAGATGCCGCAGGTTCAAGTCCTGTCGCCTCGACCATTTTCCTTGAAAAATTTCAAAAAAAGGTTGACAAGCTTAGATACTTGTGATATAATAATTAAGCATTCTTAAAAGATGCTGGTGTAGCTCAGTTGGTAGAGCAGCTGATTTGTAATCAGCAGGTCGGGGGTTCGAGTCCGTCCACCAGCTCCACTAAACTTGATAAAAATTAAATATGGGCGAGTTCCCGAGTGGCCAAAGGGGGCAGACTGTAAATCTGTTGTCAGTGACTTCGGTGGTCCGAATCCACCCTCGCCCACCAGACTGAGTCTGGACGCAATTCGCGTTCAGACTCATTTCTTTTTTCGGGTAAACTGCTCGCGTTTAAACCGGTATCAAAAGTGGCTGCCCCTTCCAAATAAGATGGACATTTAAAGTGTCCATCCGATTTTTGTTTGTATACGGCTTTGCGTTTTTAAAGGAAAATATAAAAACTTTTCGAGAGCAAGAGCGGGGTTTTCGTCTGAATCTTTCAGGCGAAAACTCCGCTCTTTTTATTTACCCGAGAGAGGTTCGCATTGGTTCAATGTAAATTATTTATGAACATCCTCGAAAGTTGTACAAAACAGGGCAATTTTTGAGTGTTTTCTCCCTATTGGTGAAAAGACTTATCTTTACCACCAAATAGGGGAATGTTAAAATGTATGTAAAACAGATGTGCGGATATGCCATTTCACAGGATATGTTCTGTATCTTGACAAAAGGTCTATTGGATTTTTATTCGCCGCCCACACAGGAGAGCCGGAATTATAAAAACTGGGTTGCTACTTTGGATTTAAAAACCTGTCCAAAGTGTCGTTCCCGCCACGGTCAAATCTATCAGATGGATGAGACACCGGACACAGAACCACCGTTTCACCCAAACTGCCGGTGCAAGATAAAATCAATGGAAGCAGTGATTGCCGGAGAGGGAACAAAGGACGGACAAAACGGTGCCGATTACTGGATGAAGTATATTGCAGACCTGCCGGACTATTATATCACCAGAGACGAATTATTATCTTTAGGCTGGGAAAAAGGTAAATCACCCGCTAAGTTTGCGCCTGGAAAAATGGTTACTATGGGAATTTACAGAAATGATGATAACCGTTTGCCACAGATTTCTGGGAGGGTTTGGTATGAGGCAGACATCAACTATTATAGCGGAAGACGAAACGGTCATCGTTTGTTATGGTCGAACGATGGATTGCTGTTTGTTACCTATAATCATTATGAGACATTTTTAGAAATCATTTAAAGGAGGTTATGCGCAATGAAAGAGAAAAAAATCGTCACACTGGACTTAACCGACTGCAAGTACTTGGGAGAGATTCATCAGAGAATTAAAAAGGCGTTTCATTTTCCTGATTTTTACGGGGAAAACTGGAGTGCATTTTGGGATTTGTTACGGAGCGAGTGTGATGCAGACAAAGTAATAATAGTAGGGGAAGATTCTGTATCCAAAGAGTTAGGCACTAGTGTTCAAATCCTAAAAGGGATTTTAAAAGAGTTTAAAGAACTTTGCGATAAAGACGGCGACCCAATAGAGATTGAAATACACGGTTAAGGGATATTTTTGTTGATGCAGGATGGCATCTAAAATATGGCTCCTCTTTAAAAACGTGTTTGACTGTATGGTCAGACACGTTTTTGCGTTTTATACAATAGAAATTCTCATACGACAGCCGCTGTCGCGCAGTTTTAAACCGGATGGGGAAAGAAATGTGAAAAACAAAGGGGAGAAAATCGCTTCTTTAGGATTCGCACAAAAGAAAAGAAATTTTTATAGGAAATTGGACGATTGATTTTTTGGAAAATGAGCGTATAATAATACTCATAAGTTGCATACGCAACATTTGCGCACTGAAACTTTTGCATGTGCAACGGTTGTGGATGTAAGCTTGTGTGTTATGAAAAGGAGGGAAAAAGATGAACGGAATCATGAAGTACATCAACCGCATCTCTCGATGCAACGGAGTTGTCTACGCAAACCGTCTGCGCGGGTATGGCATTACCCAGTGCCAGCACCCATACATCCTGCTGATTTGTCGGGAACCGGGTATTCCCCAGGAAAAGATTTCCCGGGAGCTGTGCGTCAATAAAAGCAGCGTGACCAGACAGATTACCTTGATGGAAGAAAAGGGATTGATCATGCGCAAACAGGACCCGACCGACCGGCGGGTATGGAGGGTATATCCCACCCAGAAGATGCAGGAGCTGCTGCCACACGTGCGGCTGGTGATGAAGGAGTGGAACGAATATCTGCTGGAAGAGTTCAGCGAGGAAGAACAGGAGAAGTTGGTTGTCGCTCTGGAAAAACTGATGCAGCGGGCGCAGACTGCGGCGCAAGAAAGTCTGAAGGGGAGATAAGCACACCGATGAAAGAAATATTTCCGTATTTAAAACCTTATGTACCCCGTATGAGCGTTGGGGTCTTGACCAAGTTTTTGGGAACAGTGGTCGAACTGCTGATCCCATGGATGCTTTCTTACATCCTGGACAACATCGTCCCGCTCAAGGACACCAAACGGGTGTTGATTTGGGGACTGTACATGGCAATCTGCGCGGTGCTGGCATTGCTGATGAACATCTATGCAAACCGCGTGGCAGCATCGGTCGCAAGAGATACCACCCGGGCGATACGCCACGATTTGTTTAAAAAAATATCCTATCTGTCCTGTCGGCAGATCGACGAGTTTTCCATCCCGTCGCTGGAATCCCGACTGACAACCGACACCTATAACGTCAACCAGGTCATCGGAATGATGCAAAGAATGGGAATCCGTGCACCGATTTTGCTCATCGGCGGCATCTGCATCACCATGACGATGGAGCCGGTGCTGACGCTGGTGATGATTTCGGTTCTGCCGCTGATTACGCTGGTGGTCTGGCTGGTTTCCCGCAAGGGGATTCCGATGTACGGCTACCTGCAAAAGGGCATCGATATGATGGTGCGCACCGTGCGGGAAAGCATCGCCGGAATCCGCGTCATCAAGGCACTTTCCAAGGTCGAACAGGAAAAGGAGCATTTTGCGCAGGTCAATGCTGAGGTGGTTCGCCGCGAAAGCCGCGCTGCCATCCGCATGGGCATCACCAACCCGATGATGAACCTGCTGCTGAATATCGGTTTGACCCTGGTTATTCTGGTGGGAGCCTACCGTGTCAACGAAGGCAGCACCCAACCCGGTGTCATTATCGCATTCCTGTCCTATTTTACCATCATCCTGAACGCCATGCTGAACGTGACCCGAATGTTCGTCATGTACTCCCGCGCCAGTGCATCGGCAGGACGAATCCAGGAGGTTTTGGAAACACCGGAGGATATGGAACTGACCGACGAACCGAAGAAAAATGAGGAAGAGCACATTGTCTTTGAAAATGTCAGCTTTTCTTATAAAAACAAATCGGTCAAGAACATCGACAACATTTCCTTTAAACTTAAAAAAGGAGAAACACTGGGTATCATCGGCGCAACCGGCTCGGGCAAGACCACCATCATCAATCTGCTGATGCGCCTGTACGAGAAGGATGCGGGCAGCATCCGCATCAACGGGCAGGAGGTTTCTTCCATTCCGCCGCACGAGCTGCATACCAAGTTTGGAGTGGTCTTCCAAAATGACGTCCTGTTTGCCGATACCGTCCGCGAGAATATTGACTTTGGCAGAAACCTGCCGCAGCAGCGCATCGAGCAGGCAGCTGTTTCTGCACAGGCGATGGAGTTCATCGACACCCTGCCGGAACGGTTTGAACACATGGTCACCGCAAGAGGAACCAACCTCAGCGGCGGACAAAAGCAGAGGGTCCTGCTTTCCAGAGCGTTGGCGGGTCATTCTGAAATCTTGATTCTGGATGACTCCTCGAGTGCGTTGGACTATAAGACCGATTCCCAGCTGCGCGCTGCGTTGCGCGAGCAGTATGACGGCATCACCACCATCGTCATCGCACAGAGGGTCAGCTCGATTTTGCATGCCGACCACATCCTGGTGCTGGATGAAGGAAAGGAAATTGGCTACGGCACCCACGAACAGCTGATGGAAAGCTGTGCAGTCTACCGTGAAATCAGTGAATCTCAGATGGGAGGGGATTTTGGATGATACCAAACGACCCGAATCAACATAAACCAAGGGACCGCAAAAAGGTCATCCTGCGGCTTGGAAAATATCTGCTGCAACACAAGTGGATGGTGCTGGCAGCGGTCAGCCTGACCATTACCGGCAACCTGTTGGCTCTGCTGGGACCGATGCTGTCCGGCTATGCCATCGATGCCATCGGCGTCGGACCGGGGCAGACCAACTTCGATTTGGTGCTGTTTTACTGCGGTCTGATGCTGGTGTTCTATGTGCTTTCTTCGGGACTGAGCTACCTGCTGTCGGTGCTGATGGTCAAAATCAGCCAGAAGATTGTTTATCAGATGCGTAAAGATTTGGTGGATAAGCTGCTGGAGCTGCCGGTGCGCTTTTTTGACAGCCACCAGACCGGAGACATCATCAGCCGCCTTTCCTATGATATTGATACAGTCAACTCCTCGCTGTCCAACGACCTGCTTCAGATTGCAGCCAGCGCCATCACCGTCATCGGCTCCTTTATTATGATGCTGCGCATCTCTCCGCCTTTGATTTTGGTGTTTGTGGTCACGGTGCCGATTTCGGTGCTGTTCATCATCTACCGAACCAAAAAGGTGCGCCCGCTCTTCCGCAAGCGCTCGGCAAAGCTGGGCGAGCTCAACGGCTTTGTAGAGGAGATCATCTCCGGTCAAAAGACCACCAAAGCCTATCACCAGGAACAGACGATGGTCGGACGTTTTGACCAGCGAAACAATGAGGCGGTAGAAGCCTACTATATGGCAGACTACTATGGAAGTACCGTGGGTCCATCGGTCAGCTTTATCAACAACCTGTCGCTGACCCTTATCAGCATCTTCGGCTCTCTGCTGTATCTGGTGGGGAGTGTCTCGCTGGGCAACCTTTCCTCCTTTGTGTTGTATTCCCGCAAGTTTTCCGGTCCTGTCAACGAGATGGCAAACATCATCAGTGAGCTGCAATCGGCAGCAGCGGCGGCAGAACGTGTTTTCCGTATGATCGACGAACCGGCGGAGGCAGCAGACCTGCCGCAGGCAAAACCGCTGGAGGAGGTCAAGGGCGATGTCCAGATGAAGGACATCCAATTTAGCTATGAGCCGGACAAGGTGATTATCCACGACCTTAACCTGCACGCAAAACCGGGCAGCCTGGTGGCAATCGTAGGACCGACCGGTGCAGGCAAGACCACCATCATCAATCTGCTCATGCGCTTCTATGACCCGCAGAAGGGACAGATTTTGATGGAGGGATGCGACAGCCACGACATCACCCGCAAGAGCCTGCGTGCAGCGTACACAATGGTTTTGCAGGACACCTGGCTGTTTTATGGAAGCATCTATGACAATATCGCCTTCAGCCGACCGGATGCAACACCGGAAGAGGTCATCGAGGCGGCAAAAGCGGCAAAGATACACAATTACATTATGAGCCTGCCGGATGGCTATGACACCATCGTCAACGGAGATGGTCTGAACATCTCGCAGGGACAAAAACAGATGCTGACCATTGCGCGCGCGATGCTTTCCGATGCGAAGATGCTGATTCTGGATGAGGCGACCTCCAATGTGGACACCCGAACCGAGATGCAGATTCAGTCGGCGATGCGCAACCTGATGAAGGATAAAACTTGCTTTGTTATTGCACACCGACTTTCCACCGTACAAAACGCCGATACCATCCTGGTCGTTCAGCACGGCGACATTATCGAGCAGGGCAACCACGAACAGCTGATGAAAAAAGGCGGGGTGTATGCAGGCTTGTATTCCTCCCAGTTCCATTAAACCATCTTGGCAAATTCTTCAAAAAAAGCACCCACAAGGGTGCTTTTTTTTCGGAAAATACTCGTTGCATACAAAGAAAAGCTGCGCTATACTGGTAGGGAGAAATGAGGAGTAGGGAATATGCAAAATTGTAAGCGATTTTTGAAGCAGGAGCCGGTCTTTGTCATTGCAGCTGTCTGTGCAGTGGTTTCGATGCTGTGGGTGCCGCCCTCGGCGCAGTATCTGGAGTATATCGACCTTCGTGTGCTGGAGCTGCTGTTCTGTCTGATGGCGGCGGTGGCAGGGATGCAGCAGGAGGGGACCTTTCTGGTGCTGTCCCAGCGGATGCTGGCAGGCAGGAAAAGCAGCCGCCTGCTGACCTTATCACTGGTGATGCTGCCGTTTTTTGCCTCGATGCTGATTACCAACGATGTGGCGCTGATTACCTTTGTGCCGTTTGCAGTGCTGGTTTTACAGCTGACCAATCAAATGCAGCGGCTGGCATGGGTGGTGACCCTGCAAACGATTGCTGCCAACATCGGCAGTATGCTGACGCCGGTGGGCAATCCGCAGAATCTGTACCTGAGCAGCTTTTACGGGATGGATGCGGCAAGCTTCTTTGCCGTGACGATTCCGGTGGTGGCGCTGAGCTTCTGCCTGCTGGCAATCTGCTGCCTGTGGGGAAAAAACAGACAGATCGAGGTGCGCTTTGAGCACAAAGAGGTCATCCGCAGTCCCAAAAGGCTGGCGGTTTTCCTTGCGTTGTTTGGGCTGAGTCTGCTGTCGGTGCTGCATCTGGTGGGGAACCATCTTGCCTTTTTGCTCACCGTCCTGATTCTGCTTGTGGCGGACCGTTCGGTGCTCAAAAAGGTGGACTACTGGCTGCTGGCGACCTTTGTCTGCTTTTTTATCTTTGCGGGGAATATGGGAGCTATCCCATCGGTGCAGCATTTCCTGGGAAATGTGATGGAAAGGAACACCATGCTGTGTGCGGTGGCATCCAGCCAGATCATCAGCAATGTGCCGGCGGCGGTGCTGCTGTCCAATTTCACCCGCGATGCAAAGGGGATGCTGCTGGGAACCAACATCGGAGGTCTGGGGACGCTGGTGGCTTCGCTGGCAAGCCTGATTTCCTTTAAACTCTATGCGCGCACCCCGCAGGCAAAACTTTTGCCCTATTTGGGAATCTTTACAGCGGCAAATGCGGCAATGCTGGTACTTTTGTATCTGTTTGCGGCAATTTGTTTATAAACGGGAAACAAGAAAGGAACGAGAAAAATGGAAAGAAGTAAAGTTTGGGAAGCAGCACAGAAACACAAGGACGGATATAACTGCTGTCAGGCGGTCGTCTGCACCTACTGCGAGCGGTTGGGAATGGATGAAAAGACCGCCTTTCGCGCAGCGGAGGCGTATGGACTGGGCATTGCAGGAATGTTCCAGACCTGCGGCAGCGTATGCGGTATGATGATGCTGGCAGGATTGAAAAATTCCGATGCCAACCTCGCACAGCCTGCATCCAAATTTGCAACCTTTGACCTGGGCAAAGAGATGGCAAAACGCTTTGAGCAGAAGAACACCAGCATGATTTGCTCCGACCTGCGCGGAACCGACGGCAAGACCGACCGCCTGCGCTCCTGCCGCGGCTGCGTGATGGATTGTGCGCAGATTGTGGAAGAGATGCTCTTCCCCGGCGAATTTGAACCATACGATGGACCAAGTGAGCTGTAAGTTGTGTAAAAAAAGAGGAACCGATTTCGGTTCCTCTTTTTTTATTGCGGAGATTTTAAAAAGAAAAAGCCCATTCCGATTGGAATGAGCTTTTGGCGGGAATGTGTGGGAATTGAACCCACCTATGCAGCTACTAACTGCAATTACTGGTTTTGAAGACCAGAGGGCACACCAGCACCCATCCACTCCCAAATGCTTAACTAGTATAACACAGAAAAAGAGTATTGGCAAGAAGTTTCTATTTTGTGGCGGCATTATTGGAAGATTGCACAAAAAAGTGTCGATTCCTTTTTGGCTTTGTTAAGACAAAGGCAAATCCGTTTCCGGCAAAGTGAGGATGAATAAAGAAACACTGCGGTAATTGTAGAATATGCCCATTGAGTTTCGGAAAAATCTTTGTTAGAATAAAGCCATAGAACTGCAAAAAGGGGAGATCTTACGATGAAAAGATGGGCAGGGATTTTATTGGCGGCAGCTTTGTCGATTGCCTGCTGTGCTTGTTCGATGCAGAAGCCGGAGCTGTCGGTTGCGCCGAGCAGCTTTTCCCGGGAAACCACCGAGGTGCTTCGTCCGTTCCAGAGCGAATTGCAGTTTGTTGACCTAAAGCTCAACGAGGATGCCAAGCAGTGGAAGATTTCCCTTTGGAGCTATCGCGACGGAGAGTGGAAGTGTCAGGGGTCGGTGGTTGATGAAATCAAACCAGGCGCCCAATCACTTCGCTTCGCAGTACGACTGACGACCGAGGAATGTACGTTTTATACGATGGACGGAACAGGACCTTCCTCAATAAGCTTTGAGAAAATTGACAGCGATTTTGAACAAGCGGGTTCGGAGATTGGTCGGAGAATCGAAGAGAAGACGCCGTTTGCTATCGGAGAAGAGGTCACCCTCTGGGCAAAACTGGGTGTGGACGGACAGCAGATGGAAGCGGGGGATTTGACGAAGGATTTTAGAAGCTGCCCCTGTACGGCAGGAGCTGCTGTTACCGTGACTATTTTAGATGAAGAGCCGCAGGAGCAGCAGGAATAAAAACATAGAAGAAAAGAAGGGTCGTGTATCGCTGGCGATACACGACCCTTTGTGATGGGACAAGATAAAACCTTACTTAAAGGTGCGGGCGTCTCCGACCTTTTTGGTGATGCCGCGTTTATCCCAGTATTCCAGAACGGCAACGGCAAATTTTCGGGAAGCACCCATCAGGTCGCGCATCTCTGCTAAGGTGATCTGACCGTTTTGGTCGACGTGCTCCTTGGCAAGGGTGAGCGCCTTGTTGTAGTAGTCGGCGTGCAGCAGAATCTTTTCATCCACACGCACCAGTTTACCGGTGTTGACCAGCGATTCCAGCACCTGCTTAAAGTTTTTCACCTTCGGGAAGCGGGCAGCAATCTGGTCGGGCGATTCAGGGGAGAAGCCGCCCTGCAAAAAGGCGTTTTCAATCTCCTGCTGGTTGTTGTCCTGCTGTACCTCAAAGTCGGCAAGGGCAACGCAGTTGTTGACATACTTGAGCACCTTGCGGTTGACCAGCGAATCGGTGATCTTATCCACCACCGAGATGTCCTCGTACTTGATGAGCTTGTTGCGGAACTCGTCCTTCTTCATGCCCTCACGCAGAGGATTTTCCTTGTGGTAGCTTTCCAGCAGTTTGACGGCGCTGTCCTTTAAGCGGTTGAGGTAGTCGGTGTGGATGACCACGTTGTCGCTGACGCGGAAGGCAACCTTGTCCTTGATGAGCTTGTTGATCTGCTGGTCAAACTGCTCTTTGGGGATGCCGGTTTGAATCTGCAAAAAGTCGAGCGTTTCAAAGCGGGCAGAATAATCCCGCAGGGCAGCGCTGATCTTTTCGCGGTCGGAGCCGCCTTCCTTGAGTTTTAACGATTCCAGCACAGCCGCATCGTTGCGTTTGTGCTTAAAAGGGTTGGAGTCGAGGATGACACCGCCGCCGATGGTTTCCACCGGAGAGTAGAAGCGCAGGACAAAGCGGTCGCCGGTCTTGACAGCGATCTCCTCCTCCAGGCGCAGCTGCGCGTAACAGCTTTCGCCGGCGCCCACGCTGTCGCGGTCGAGCAGGACGATCTTGCACAGGATGTCCCGCGCACCGTGGTAGAGATGCAGGCGGGTGGCGTTGCGAATCTCACGGTCGCAGTCCTTGAGGACGGTGAGGTGGATGTCGATCATCATGGTGGTGTGCATCGAGTCGGGCACAGCAATGACGTCACCCTTGTTGAGGTCGGTCTTTTTCAGTCCCGCCAGATTGACAGCGACCCTCTGACCGGCGTATGCCTCCTGCACATCCTGCGAGTGGACCTGCAGGTTGCGGATGCGGCTTTCGATGCGGGACGGATAGACGGTGACCGGGTCGCCGACCTTCATCGTTCCTTCAATCAAAGTGCCGGTGATGACAGTACCAAAGCCCTCCACCGAGAAGATGCGGTCGACCGGGATGCGGAAGGGGACATCCAGATTTTTGATCTGGGTCTTCTGGTCGATCATGGTAAAGATAGCCTGCCGCAGCTGTTCGATGCCTTCGCCGGTGTAGGAGGAAACAGGGATGATCTGCGCATTTTCCAAAAAGGTGCCCTGCACCTCCTGGCGGACCTCATCACAGACGATTTCCAGCCAGTCCTCATCGACCATGTCCTTTTTGGTGACGACGATGATGCCTTCCGAGATGTTCAGCAGCGACAGGATGCCCAGATGCTCGCGGGTCTGCGGCATAAAGCCCTCGTCTGCGGCGACAACCAGCAGGGCAAGGTCGATGCCGCCTGCACCTGCCAGCATATTTTTGACAAACTTTTCATGCCCCGGCACATCAATGATGCCTGCCTTTTCGCCGTCGGGCAGGTCGAGGTAGGCAAAGCCCAGCTCGATGGTGATACCGCGTTTCTTTTCTTCCTTGATGCGATCGGTTTCGATGCCGGTCAATGCCTTGATCAGGGCAGTTTTGCCGTGGTCAACGTGTCCGGCGGTACCGATGATGATATTTTTCATGTGCGTGGCTCCTTTGTGAAAGCTGCCCTTTGCAGGACAGGGTCGGGTGAGAAAGAACTATTTGGAACAGCAGTCCAGGATGCTCTGGGCAACATAATCAAAGTGACGGGATTCGATGGTGCGCACATCCAGCAGCAGACGGTCCTTGGAGATGCGGGCGATGACCGGCAGCGGGTCGTGCTCGCGCAGGCGGGTTTCCAGCAAATCCAAAGAGATGCGGGTCGGTTCGACAGCGACCACCGAGCTGCGAATCATCTGGGTTGGCACCGAGCCGCCGCCGACCTGTCCGAAATCTTCGGTCAGGGTGACACGGTAGCTGCCGTCGCAGACCTTTTGAAGCGCTTCCAGCAGCTGCTGACCCATCGGCACCAGGTCGTCCATGGTGGCGGTGATCATCCGCAGGGTGGGGTTGCGGTGGATGACCTCTTGAGGGTCCAGATATTCCCGCAGGGTAGCTTCCAGTGCGGCAAGGGTGAGCTTGTCGATACGGAAGGCGCGGGTGAGCGGGTTCTTCTTCATTGCCTCGATGTATTCGCGGCGTCCGATGATGATGCCTGCCTGTGGACCGCCCAGCAGCTTGTCGCCGGAGAAGCTGATGATGTCAGCGCCGGATTTGACCGAATCCAGAACGTTTGGCTCATCCTGGATGCCATAGTCGGACAGGCGGACCATCGCGCCGGAGCCAAGGTCGTAGATGACCGGGATGTTGTGCTGATGACCCAGCTCGACCATCTCTTCCAGCGAAACCTCTTCGCAGAAGCCCATAATCTTAAAGTTGCTGGTGTGGACCTTCAGCAAAGCGCCGGTGTTTTCGGTGATGGCGTTCTGATAGTCGGACAGGTGGGTTTTATTGGTGGTTCCGACCTCCACCAGGGTGCCACCGCTCTGCTGCATGATTTCCGGTACGCGGAAGGCGCCGCCAATCTCGACCAGCTCGCCGCGGGAGGTGATGACCTCTTTTCCTTTGGTCATGGTGCTGAGTACCAGCATGAC
>ERZ779866.2949-NODE-2949-length-14430-cov-4.862470_pt1 | contig 14430 bp, 16 predicted proteins | sample MGYA00511248_ERZ779866 | MGnify/ENA primary metagenome ERZ779866 (study PRJEB29588, sample SAMEA2155758) | human gut metagenome | biome: human gut; feature: human-associated habitat; material: faeces | place: Denmark | collected 2008/2010 ... | reverse complement strand
ATCCCCGGCCCCGGAGACCCCTGTTGAGCCGCTGCCGGAGACCCAGCGGGTGGTGGACCCCACCCGCCCCATGGTGGCCCTGACCTTTGACGACGGCCCCCACGCCGTTTACACCGACCAGATCCTGGATATTCTGGAGAAGAACGGCGCGGTGGCCACCTTCTTCGAGGTGGCCCGGAACCTGCCCAAGGCGCCGGATGCGGTCCGCCGGGCGGTGGACCTGGGCTGTGAGATCGGCAGCCACTCCTACCGCCACGCCAATCTGGGCAAGATGGACCAGGCTGCCCAGCATGCGGACCAGGCCGCCGCGGACGCGGTCTTCCAGGAGGTGCTGGGCACCACGCCCACACTGCTGCGGCCTCCGTACGGATCCATGAACAAGACGCTGAAGACCACCTGCGGCCGGAGCATCGTCACCTGGTCCATCGACACGGAGGACTGGCTCTCCAAGGACGCGGACAAGGTGGTGGCCAGCGTCCAGAACGCCGGGAACCTGGACGGCCAGGTGATCCTCCTCCACAGCATCTACGGCAGTACGGTGGAGGCGACGGAGGTCCTGGTGCCCTGGCTGCTGGAGCAGGGCTACCAGCTGGTGACGGTCAGCGAGCTGATCCAGCTGCGCTTTGGGGACGAGGTGGAGCCCAACCGCACCTATAATTACGACTACTTCCGCTTCCAGGTGCCGCCCCTGCCTGCGGAGACGGCGCCCGCCGCCGCGTGAGCGGCAGGCAACCGACGGTTGCTTTACGCCGCTGCCCTGCTGTGATAGACTGGTCCCGAGGTGATGGGAATGGAGTTTCAAGAGGTGTTCGCCCAGCTGCGGCAGCGGACGGGTCTGTCCCAGAGCGAGGTGGCGGAGCGGCTGTTTGTCACCCGGCAGGCAGTGAGCCGCTGGGAACGGGGAGAGACGATCCCGGAGGTGGAGACGCTCCAGGCGCTGTCAAGGCTGTTCGGCGTGTCCATCAACACCCTGCTGGGCAGTCCCCGGACCCTGGTCTGCCAGAGCTGTGGAATGCCGCTGAACGATGACATCCTGGCCAAAAACACAGACGGCAGCTTCAATGAGCAGTACTGCATGTGGTGCTGGGATGGAGAGGGCTTTGCCCAGGACTGCACCATGGAGGAGATGGTGGAGCACTGCCTGCCCCACATGCCCCTGGGCCGGACGGATCCGGAGGCGTGCCGCGCCTATATGCGGAGCCTTCTGCCCACACTGGGGCGATGGAAAGAGAACTGACACAAGCGCCGGACTGCGGAAACCCGCGGTCCGGCGCCTGGATTTTTTCAGGACAGCTGCGCAAGACAGCTTTCGCACACATAGATCCCATGGGGGAGCTGCCTGAGAGAATCCGCAGCATGGCAGCAGATGCAGGAGGGGACTTCTTTCTTCAGGATTACCGTGCGGGATTTTTCATCCAGAAAAAACATTACGGTGTCCCGCTCATTTAGAGACAGAGCCCGGCGCACATCTATCGGGATCACAATCCGTCCCAGCTCGTCCAGCCTTCTCGGTATTCCCACGTTTTTCATATCTGACATCCTCCTTTTTCGACAATTTGCGGTTCTATCATACTAAAATTCCAGAATATAGTCAATATTTATATGAAATATAGGATGTTCAAACTGGAATAACTCATACTATACACTGTACCTGAAATGGGGTATGGTGATGATTGATACAAAAGCTATCGGAAAACGGATTCAGGCACTCCGCAGGGCGGCTGGTATGACCCAGGAGCAAGCGGCGGAGACTCTGGGAATCAGCCCAAATTATGTGTCCAATATTGAGACGGGACGAGATATCTGTTCTACTGTTGTCCTGCTGGGCATGGCGAATCTCTACCACGCCAGCGTGGATTATATGTTGGGGGAGAGTCTGGAATACAACCGGCGGAAGGGAGAAGCGGGAGAGAATCGGACGGCGCTGCTCCACGAGGTCAGACGTCTGCAAGAGGCGGAGTGTGGCCATCTGCTGCGGTATATCCAGTTGATGCGGGCGGACGAGACTGAAATCCGGAATTGAACAACCGCTCCTTTATAATTTATAAATAGAAAAGAGCCGCTGCATCAACCGATGCAGCGGCCCTTTTTACGCCTTTGCCAGATACACCCCGCAGGCCTTCCGGGCGTCGGCGGCGGTTTTTTCCTCGTCGATGGTGACGAGATGCCCCTCCTTCACCACGACCCGGCCGTTCACCACCGTGTAGTCCACCGGGCCGCGGAGGCCTACCGTGGCCAGCACGTCGGCGGGGCCGTACTCCCCGCCCACCAGCTCCAGCCGGCGGGAATCCACCAGGAAGAAGTCCGCGCACTTGCCCACGGCCAGCTGCCCGATGTCCTCCCGGCCCAGCAGCCGGGCGCTGCCCCGGGTGGCCATCTTCAGCACCTGATAGCCAGAGGGGGCTTTTTCGCTGGAGGTCAGCCGGTGGAGCAGGTAGCACACCCGCAGCTCCTCCATCAGGGACGACCCGTCGTTGCTGGCAGAGCCGTCCACCGCCAATCCCACCGGGACGCCCAGCGCCAGCATCTCCGGCACCCGGGCCACGCCGGAGGAGAGCTTCATGTTGCTGATGGGGCAGTGGGCCACGCCGGTGCCGGTGCGGGAGAGCTCCCGCAGCTCCTCGTCGTTGAAGTGGATGCCGTGGGCGTACCACACATCGTTCCCCAGCCAGCCGCAGCTTTCCATATACGCCAGGGGCCGCATGCCCACAGCCTCCAGGGTGAAGTTCTCCTCATCCTTGGTCTCGCACAGATGGGTGTGCAGCCGCACGCCCATGGACCGGGCCAGGACTGCCGACTGCTTCAGCAGGTCTGTGGTAACGCTGAAGGGCGAGCACGGGGCCAGCGCCACCTGGTGCATGGAAAATCGGGACGTGTCGTGGAACTTTTCCACCAGCCGCTGGCTGTCCTTCAGGATGGTATCCACATCCTGAACCAGGTCATCCGGCGGCAGACCTCCGTCGCTCCTTCCCCGGGACATGCTGCCCCGGGTGGCATGGAACCGGACGCCCAGTTGATCCGCTGCCCGAAACTGCTGGTCGATGAAGTGCTCCGAACCCACCTTGGGAAACACATAATGATGGTCCATGCAGGTGGTGCAGCCATATTTCAGCAGCTCCCCCAGCCCCACCAGGGAGCTGTTGTAGATGCAGTCCTCGTCCAGTCCCCTCCAGATCTCATACAGCGTCCGCAGCCACGGAAACAGCTCCATTTTCTGCACCTGAGGCAGGTTCCGGGTAAAGGTCTGATACAGGTGATGGTGGGTGTTCACCAGGCCCGGATATACAAAACAGTGGGATGCGTCGATGACGCGGTCCGCCGCACGTTCCGCCGGCCCGATATAGCGGATGATGTTGTCCTCCACCAGGATATTCCCGTTCCGCAGCACCCGGTCCTCCCGGTCCACGGTAACGATGGCCTGGGCATTGCGGATCAGTGTAGTCGCCATAGGTCGCGCTCCTTTCTCATAAAAAATGGGGGTGCGCTCCGCGCACCCCCATGGATGTTGCCTGTTTTTTTACCGATAGATCTCGCCCACGGTGGGGTTGCCGGCGGCCTGAGACTCGTCGGTGTCAATGTGCATGGTGGTGGCGCCGTCCACATTGACGCGGACCACCACGTCATCGAAGATCAGCTTACGGCCCTCGCCGCCGCAGGCCACCTTGATGATCTCCTTGTCCTTGACGCCCATCTTCTCGGCGTCCTCCTGGCGGACATGCAGGTGCCGCTTGGCGATGATTACACCCTGGCTCAGCTCCACCTCGCCCTTGGGGCCCACCAGCTTACATGCGCCGGAGCCCTCCACATGGCCGCTCTCGCGGACAGGAGCCGTGATGCCCAGAGTGCGGGCGTCGGTGGCGGAGACCTCCACCTGGTCAGCCTTGCGCACAGGCCCCAGAATGGACACATTGGCCATTTCCTTCTTGGGCCCCACGATAGTCAGCCGCTCATTGCAGGCATACTGGCCGGGATAGGACAGGGGCTTGCGGACAGTCAGCTCATAGCCCTTGCCGAACAGCTTCTCCACCGTCTCCTGGGTCAGGTGGATGTGGCGGGCAGACGTTTCGATCATGAAAGACATTGTTTTTTCCTCCTGTTTGTGCGAAAAAATATATCGAACCCGTGCCGCAGCACGATTCAAACGGAACCTGCCGGCGGTTTGGTTCCCTTCCGGCATATTCAGCTTATTTTACCACACTCCGCTCCCTCATGCAAGGAAAAACCGCCGTTTTCCTCCATTTCCGCCAGTAATTCCTCCTCCGGCGGCACATGGCCTGCCAGAGCGGCGTTTTTCAGCCGCCAGTCGCCGGACACCTCCCGCAGCACCCGCAGCCCCCGGGGTACGGTGAATCCCTGGTCCTCCCGCTGCAGCTCCACCTCCATCACGGCCAGCCGCCGCCAGAAGGGATACACATCGATTTCAAACACCAGACCGCCCTCCGGCAGGCAGTACCGCTCCTTGTGGATGGTCACCCGGTCCGGGTCCTGCTGCCGCAGCAGCATTTCATATTCCGCCCGGGTGATCTCCCGCTCCCGCTCCACGCAGGTGCGGTCTGTCCGGCGCAGCTTCTCCGTGTGGAAAAATTGCTCCGTCTCCCCCACCCGGCGGCGGACCCGGGCGCTGATCCCCGGAGGGGCCAGCAGATACGTCTGCCATATTTCCCAGCGCGTGGGACACCGATCCAGCACCGCCCGCTCAGGCATTTCGATGAGAAATTTCCGTTCGATTTCCAGGGGCTCCGTCATAGTCTGTCAAACTCCTCCCGACTCAGCAGCAGATTCATTGCCTCCAGCAGGCCGTTGGCCGTCAAGTGCTCCGGCAGCTCCAGCTCCTTCAGCACCTGCTGCCGCCGGGCGGCGGAGCCAGGCCCCACCAGTCCCTTCTCCATCATGTCCGCCTTGGTCAGCTCTGCGCTCCGGACAGGAGCTTCCTCTCCCTGGAACGTTGCGCCGCAGCGCCGCAGGGCCTCCAGCAGCACCTCCGGGCGCATCCCCTCCACGCCCAGCTTCCCCTCCTTGCCGGGGCGGCGCTTGCGCCGCTCCTTCCCGGCCACATCGGGGATATACGCCTGCTTCACCTGCTGCCGGGGAATGGCGCCCTTGAGATAGTTCCGGATCACGAAGCCTGCGCCGTCCGGGTCCGTCAGCAGGATAAGCCCCCGTTTTTCCGCCAGCCGCCGCAAAAAAGCCAGCTTTTCCCGATTGTTGAATACGGAAAACCCGCCGGTCTCCACCACCGTGGCGTCCACCACCTGGGCAAGGGCGTTGCGGTCATACCGCCCCTCCACCACGATGACCTCCTTAATACGCGGCTTCATCTGCGCCCCGCCAATTCCATCAAAAACAGCTTCAATTCGTCCTCCTTCTGCTTATCCGGCATGCTTACGCTTTTCATCCGCCGGTCCAGCCGCTGACACCGCAGCACCGCCGTCTGGCACCAGTCGTGGTCCACCTTTTTGGCCGCCTGCATCAGGAGCCTGGCCGGATAGTCGCTGCTCATGCCCCACAGCTGCTTCAGCCACAGCCGGTCCTTTCCGCCGTCCAGGGCCATCCGGGCGGTATACAGCCGCCGCAGCTCCTTGCCCACCGCCGCCAGAATGACGATAGGCTCCGTCTGCATCCGCAGCAGCTCCCCCAGCACCCGGGCCGCATCGTCGTACTTTCCGGCGGTGATGCTGTTGGTCATGTCAAACACCTGCGCATCCAGAATGGGGTCCGCCACGGCGTTGATATCCGCAATGGTGATGCGCTGGCTCTTGGCATAGGCGGCGATTTTTCCGATCTCCGGCACCAGGTCTGTCATCAGCGTCCCGCAGGTAAACAGCAGATGATCCGCAGCCGCGATGTCGATGTCGTGGCCCTCCGCCGCAAACCGCCGCTTCATCCACCGCAGCAGCTGCTCCCGCTCCTGCTGGCAGAACTCCACCTCTTGGACATGGTCCCCGATAGCGGCGCACAGCTTTTTCATTTTTCCGTCCCGTTTGTATGCCAGCACGTCATAGACAAACACCAGCGTGCAGTATTCCGGAAAATCTCCCAGAAGCTCGATCAGCAGCCCCCGCTGCCCCTCGTCCAGCCGGAACAGGTCCATATCCGTCACCACCACCAGGGTGTGCTGGGCCATCATAGGCATGGCCTCCACTGTTTCCGTCAGGTCCTGGACCGTCAGCCCCTTCCCCGGCAGCCGGTGATAGTTGAACTCCTCAAAGCCCGCCGGCACCAGCAGCTGCCGCAGCTCCTCCAGATACCGGTCCCGCAGATACGTCTCCTCTCCGTAGAAAATATACACATTGGCCGGACTCCCGGCCTTCAGATCCGCCCGCAGCCGCTCCAGCGCCGCGCCGCTTTTTTTTGTGGTCCTTGCCGCCATTTATGTTCCTCCGTTCACGGTCACCAGAATGTTTCCCTGCCGGTCGGTGCGATACACCGCGGCCCCGTTCCGGGACAGCCTGTCCATAGCCTCCTGGGTGGGATGACCGTAGCTGTTGTCTCCCACGCTGATGATAGCCGTTTCCGGCCGCACCTGCTGCAAAAAGGCGTCGGTGCTGCTGTACCGGGAGCCGTGGTGGCCCACCACCAGCACCTCGATATCCGGCAGCGCAAACTGCTCTATGAGCTTTTTCTCCGTATTTCCGGCCATGTCCCCGGTGATAAGGGCATCAAAATCCCCTGCGGAGCACAGATACGTCAGTCCCTGCTCGTTCAGATCTCCCGCGCCCACCGGCGGATAGATGGTCAGCATGGCGCTGCCCATAGGCAGTCGGTAAACGTCCGTCACCATGGTCACAGCAATATCCTTCTCCCGGGCCAGCTCCAGCAGCCGGTCCCGCACGCCGTACTCGTCCTCAATATCCGGCAGCAGCAGCCGCTCCACAGGCATCCGGGCCAGCAGCTCCTCCAGCCCATTGGTGTGGTCGGCGTGATAGTGGGTCACCGCCACCGCCGACAGCCGGTGGATGCCCATGCTCTCCAGCTGGTCTGCCGCCCGGGCTCCGGCGCTGATATAGCCGTTGCTGGATCCGCAGTCCACCAGCACCGCCTTCTCCCGGGTATACAGGGCCACACTCTCGCCCTGGCCCACGTCCAGCGCCATCACGGACAGGTCTCCATACCGGTGCAGCCCGGCGTTGAGTCCCACCGCCAGCAGCAGCGTCACCGCCGCCAGAGCTCCGGCCGCAGCATACTTCCGCATCCTGTCCCGGGTCAGCGCGCACCCGCCGAACATGGCATACACATACAGCAGCCAGTATTTCAGAAAACCGTTGGAAAAATACACCGCATGCCCCGGGACGGAGGCCAGCAGTCCGGCGGCCCACAGCACATACCGTACCAGCCCGAAGCATACCCAGCCCAGCACCCGGGCCGCCGGCAGCCACACAAAGCCCACCAGCACCGTTACGAAGCCGGCCATAAAATTCCAGCCCGCCGCCGGTACCGCCAGCAGATTGCTCACCGGCGCAGCCAGCGTCAGAATGTTGAAGTAGACCGCCGTCAGCGGAATGGTAAAAATCAGCGCCGCCAGCGATGCCGATACATTGGCGCACACAAAGTTCACCGCCCACCGTATGGCCCGTTTTTTCCCGGTATATACCCGGGACATGGCCCCATACAGCTTGGGCGACAGCCACACCAGTCCCAGCGTGGCCGCAAAGCTCAGCTGCAGGCTGATGCTTCCGGCGGCAAAGGGGTTCCCCAGTAAAATCACCAGCAGTGCCGCGCCCAGACTGGTCAGCCCATCGCTGTCCCGCTTGAACAGCGGAGCCGCCAGCACAAATGCCTGCATGACACACGCCCGGACCACCGACGGGGACAGGCCCACCATCAGCATATAAAATGCCAGCACCGCCATGGATACTCCTGCAAACAGACGCCTCCGGCTGCCCAGCAGCAGTCCCAACAGGCTCACCAAAAAAGCGCAGTGCAGCCCGGAGACCGCAAACAGGTGCGATAGGCCCGCCTGGGACATAGCGGTCTCGTCCTCTACGGACAAGCCGCTCCGATCCCCAGTCAGCTCCGCCGTTACGAACGCGGCGGTAGTCCCGTCGTCCCAGATGGCGGCGATCTTCTCCCGCATGGCCCGGGCCATCCGCTGCGGAAGCCACCGCAGGCTCCCGGCACTGCCCTGCTCCACTGCTGCGTCCTCTTGGACGTACAGCAAAGCGAACACGCCCCGGGAGGTAAACGTGGTCACGTCGTTTTCATGGATGCGGCCCGCATCCTGCCATTTGGCCCGGCCGGTAATCCTTTGTCCCGGCTCCAAAGCCGCCAGGGACGCGTCTCCATAGCAAACCGCTTTGGCGCCCCGCAGCCCGTCCAGATACACCGTGACCTTGGCTCCCCGCTCCGTCAGCTGACCATAGTTTTCCACCGTTGCGGAAAACGCCGCCTCCCGCCCGCACCGGTCCAGCACCGGCCGCTGCACCAAGTTCTGATACCCACCATAGTACACCAGCCCCGCGCACAGAGAGAACAGCATCACCGCGGCCCGCAGCCGCAGCTTCTCCGGCAGATGCCGCCGCAGAAAAACCGCCAGCAGACCCAGCGCGCCGGCTGCGGCCGTTGCCCACCAGGTCCAGCCGCTCCAGGGCAGCAGCACCGCCGCGAAAACCGCTGCGGCAAAGGACAGTGCAATGGATGCCAGCATCCGCACAGCCGTTCCCTCCCTTCAGAATATGATACCCGCATTATACCAGATTCCGCCCTCCGGAACAACCCCGGCGGCGCCGTTTGCATTTTTTTGCGCACTTCCGTGCATGTTTTCGCCGATTCCGGCCACACTATCCCTGTACCGCAGGTACAGAAGGAGGTGTCCGTCATGGACAAGTATCAGAACCAGAACCAGAATCAGAACGGCAACCAGAGCAACCAGAACCAGAACACCCGTCAGAACCGCAATACCAAGCAGAACCAGAACCAGAATCAGCAGCAGAACCAGAACCAGCGCTGACCCACAGCGTACAAAAAGGCCCCCGGTGCCGTACACCGGGGGCCTTTTGTTGTTTTTCGGAAGGGATCTTACTCCTCGTCCTCGGCAGGCTCATCAGCCAGCAGGGCGCGGATGGACAGAGAAATCTTCTGCTTCTCCTCGTCCACAGCAGTGATCTTGGCGTCCACCATCTGGCCCTCGGACAGAACGTCGCCGGGCTTCTCAATGCGGCGGTCCGCAATCTGGGAGATGTGGATCAGGCCGTCCACGCCGGGAACTACCTCGGCGAAGGCGCCGAAGGTCATCAGCTTCACGATGCGGACATTGGCCACGTCGCCCACCTTATAGGTGTTCATGAAGGTATCCCAGGGGTTGCAGGAGTGGTCCTTGACGCCCAGGGAGATCTTGTGCTTCTCGGGGTCGAAGGAGATAACGTACACATCCAGAGTGTCGCCCACAGAAACCACCTCGGCGGGGTTCTTGATGCGGGACCAGGACAGCTCGGAGATATGTACCATACCGTCCACGCCGCCGATATCCACAAACACGCCATAGCTGGTCATGGACTTGACGGTACCGGTATAGTGCTTACCCACCTCGATGCTCTCCCAAATGGCAGCCTGGGCAGCCTGACGGGCCTCGTACTGCACGGCACGGATGGAGCCCACCACACGGCGGCGGGCACGGTTGACCTCGGTGATCCGCAGGGACACGGTCTGGCCGATCATCTCGGACAGGTCCGCACCGCGGGGCTGGCCGCTCTGGGAAGCGGGAACGAACACGCGCACGCCCTTGACGTTGACGACGATGCCGCCCTTGTTCTCCTCGGTGACCTTACCCTCCAGGGTGGTCTTGTTCTCGCGGGCCTCCTCGATGTCCTCCCAGACCTTCACGGCGTCCAGGCGCTTCTTGGACAGCATGGCATAGCCCTCCACGTCGTTGACACGGATGATATAGGTCTCGATCTCGTCGCCGACCTTCACCACATCCTCGGGCTTCACGTTGGGATCGGCAGACAGCTCGTCCACGGAAATATAGCCGGCCTGCTTGCAGCCCAGATCCACCTGGACCTCAGTGGGACCCACAGCCGTCACGATACCGGTTACCTTCTCCCCTGTATTTAAAGTCTTGAAAGATTTGTCCAGCAGCTCCTCAAAGCTCTCTTCCTTGATTTCGTTGTTCTTGATTTCTTCGCTCATCGTTGTATATACCTCCTTAATGATGCCCGCCGGTGTGGACGCGCCGGCCGTAAGTCCCGCCAATGAACATCCAATAAAAAGGTCCGGTGTAAGCTCCCCTGCTCCCTCGATCTGGAACACCCTGGGGCAAAGCTCACGGCAAATCTCTGTCAAATGTTTGGTGTTGGCACTTTTACGATCTCCGACCACGACCATGACGTCCACCCGAGAAGCGATCTCCGCCGCCTCGGACTGACGCCTATGCGTAGCATCACATATTGTATCAAATAATTCCGCGTTTGTACACAGTTTTTTTAGAATTTTTTTTGAACTTTCCCAGATACTCCGCACGCAGGTGGTCTGGGCCACTGCCGTCAAGGGCAGATTTTGCCGGCCGGGGTCCTCCAGCAGCCACTGCTCCAGTTCCTCCGGCCCGGAAAACACCAGAGTCCGGTCCGACCAGCTGGCCGCGCCCATGACCTCCGGGTGGTGGGGCTCCCCGATGACCAGGGGAATGCGCCCGGCTTCGTCCGCCCGGGACACGACGCGCTGAATGTGCAGCACGTTGGGGCAGGTGGCGTTGACGCACCGGGCGCCCATTTCCTCCAGCCGCTCCAGCACCTGCTTTGTCTCGCCGTGAGAGCGGATGATCACCGTGTCTCCGGGGCACACCTGGTCCGGCGTATCTGCTTGCCTGGCCCCCAGCCGTTCCAACTGGGCCACCACGTTGGCGTTGTGGATGATGCTGCCCAGCATGACGCAGCCGCCGTTCTCCCGGGCAGTTTTCTCCGCCAGCTCCACGGCCCGGCGCACACCGTAGCAGAAGCCGGCGCTTTTCGCTTGGATCACCGGCATGTGATACCTCCCAATGCATAGGCCCGCCGCATGATTTCGTCGGCGTTGGCCTGGTATTCCTCCGCCGTGCCCTTCCGGCCGGTATACACCGGGCTGTAGGGCCGGCCGATGATGATCCGCACCCGGCGGAACAGGCGCTTTTTCGTGTCGATGAACATGGGTACCATGTCCACCCCAGAGCGGATGGCCATCATGGCCGCGCCGCCCTTGACCTCCGCCTGTCCCGGGTTCTTCACCCGGGTGCCCTCCGGGAAGATCAGCAGATTCCATCCCTGCTTCAGGCTCTGAATGGCGGTTTTCACCGCCAGAATGTCCGAGTTGCCCCGATCCACGGCAAACACGCCGATGGCCTTGAGAATGCTGCCCAGGATGGGAATCCGCAGCAGCTGCTTTTTGGCCATGATCCGCAGGGGATAACCCGTCCATATGGCTGCCACAAACAAAATGGGATCCCAGGCGCTGCTGTGGTTGGCGCACAGCATCACCGGCCGGTCATCCGGCAGATTCTCCGCCCCCTCCAGGGTAATGGGGAACAAAAACCGCACCAGCGGCCCCAGGATTTTCTGTATCCGGACAAAATGCGGATTTTTCACAGTCCTGCCCGCCTCCTTATGGTATCCAGCAGCAGCCGAAGGCTCTCGTCAAAGGTCAGCGCCCCGGTGTCCAGCTCCACGGCATCCTCCGCCTTGCACAGGGGCGCGATGTCCCGGTGGGAATCGGCCCAGTCCCGGTCCACAATGTCCCGCAGCACCTGCTCATAGGGCTGGGGCGTGCCCCGCTGCTCCAGCTCCCGGCACCGGCGCATGGCCCGCACCTCCGGCGCAGCGGTGAGGAAGATCTTCACCGTAGCGTCCGGCAGCACCACCGTGCCGATGTCCCGGCCGTCCATAATCACGCTGCGGCGGCGGGCCTGGTCCCGCTGCAGCTCCAGCAGGAAGTCCCGCACCGTCAGCTCCTGCGAATGGAACCGGTGCCAGTTCACGATCCTGGCGTTTTGCAGGATCCAGCGTTCCAGTTCCAGCGGACCCACCCGACGGCCGCAGGAAAAGGCCCGTCCCCGCTCCAGGTGTGTGCCGCCCTTGAACAGGTCCAGATATGCGGTGCCGGAGGTAAAATGGTCGTCCACATAGACCCCGATGCACTCCCCCCGGGAAATGGAGATTTCACAACGGTAGAATTCGTCCTCCCTGCGGAAGCAGCCGTTCTCCACCCGGATCAATTCCTCTCTCACGGTTCTACGCCTCCCGGAAACGCAGCGGCAGCGTCACGCAGCACTCCGTGCCAACGCCCGCGGCGCTGAACAAATGCAGGCCGTAGTCCTCTCCGAACATGAGCCGGATGCGGCTGTTGACATTCCGCAGGGCGATTCCTCCGCACGGCTGGGTCATATCCGCACCCCCAACTCCGCCGAACTGCGCGTTGAGCCGCTCCACCTGTTCGTCCGGCATCCCTACGCCGTCGTCCCGCACCCGCAGGAAAAATGTCCGGTCGCTGTTTTCCACAATGATGCGGACCGTGCCGTGGCCCAGTTTGCCCTCCAGCCCATGTGATACTGCGTTCTCCACCAGAGGCTGCAGGATGAGCTTCGGCATCCGCACTTCCAAAAGCCGCTCGTTCTCCAGCTCCAGTTCCAGAGAGATTTTGTCACCGAATCGGCAGCGCTGGATGGTAAAGTAGTTTTCCGCATTGTCCAGCTCATCTGAAAAGGTCACATACTCCTGGACATTGGAGATGGTGTATCGGAAAAAGGTCGCCAGAGCCTCCGTGGTCTCGGCAATATCCGGACAGTTCGCCAGCAGGGCGTCTGTGCGGATGGCCTCCAGGGCGTTATAGAGGAAGTGGGGGTTGATCTGGTTTTGCAGCGCCAGATATTCCGCCTGTTTCTGCCGCAGTCTGGTGATCTCCTCTCCGTGAAGCCGCTCTTCCACATCTGTGAAAAATGCGCTCAGATCCAAATCCCGGTGCCAGTCCATCTGCAAAACGGCCTCCAGGTCCCGCTCCCGCCGGTAGCGCCGCAGCGCCCGCCGCAGTTTCCAGTCCGTCCACGGCCACATGGTATCACCTACTTATAAAGTTTCTTATAATCTGACGGGCTCACACCGGTAAGCTTTTTGAACAATCTGGAAAAGTATTTGAGATCCCGGTACCCCACCTGCTCTGCCACATCCTGCACAGACAGCTCCTCACCGCACAGCAGCTCCTTAGCTTTGCTGATGCGCAGCTCCGTCAGATAGTCCATGAAGTTCTGCCCGGTCTCTTTTTTGAACAGTGTGGAAAAATAGGTGGCGTTGAAGCCCACGGCGGTGCTGACATCCTCCAGCCGCAGGGCCTCCTGATAGTGCTGCTGGATATAGTGCTTTGCCTCTGTGATCGGCCGCATCTCCCGCAGGGATTTCTCCTCCTTCAGCCGCCGGATCTCCGCCTTTCAGGATGAGATGATGAACCGCCATGTGGCCGAGGTGGAAAACCTGTACCGGCAGATGCGGGGCTGGCGGCATGACTACCACAACCACATTCAAATGATGAAAGCCTACCGCGCTCTGGGGCAGGATGACCGGCTGGACGCTTATCTGGACGAGTTGGAACAGGATCTCAAGGACTTTGACGTACTGATCCGCTCCGGCAACGTGATGATCGACGCGGTATTAAATTCCAAGCTCTCTTTGGCCAAAAGCCATGGCATCGCCATCAACGCCAAGGCGGTTGTCCCGCAGGAGCTGTCCTTTCCCGATATTGATTTATGCGTCATCCTCGGCAATCTGCTGGACAACGCCATTGAGGCCTGTCAATGGCTGGAGGAGCCCGCTTCCCGCTTTATTCGGGTTTATCTGGATTTAAAGGGAGAAAACCTGTATTTGTGCATCACCAACTCCACCGGGAAAATCCAAAAGCGAAATGGGAAATACGTCAGCCGGAAAGCCGGACGGCACGGATTCGGACTGCAGAGGGTGGACCGGCTGATCAGCCGGTACCAGGGATATCTCAAGCGTGCGGACGAGGAGGGTGTGTTCACCTGCGAGGTGCTGCTCCCCCTCGGCAGCCCTCTTTAAAACAAAACAGCGGCGCTTCGGAACATCTGGGCGCCGCTTTTGCTGTTCACGCTCAAAATCAGACATTTGGCGCCAAAAATGCCCCACAGAATCTTTCTTCTGCTATCATAGCCTTAAAGGAGGGAGCGATATGGCAAAACAGACCTCAAAAACCGCTTATTCTTTCGGCAACAACCTGATTTATATGCTGAAAAACATGTGGGCGCACAGCAGGCGATACACGTTCATGGCCTTTTTTCAGGCGCCGTTCGGCGTATTGGAGGCGCTGCTGACCATCTATCTGTCTCAGGCGGTGGTGAGTGCCGTAACGCAGGCGCTGGAGCCCTTGGAGGTGCTGGCCCAAACTGCGCTGATTGGCGCTGCTCTTTTGCTCTGCGCCTGCGTGAAAAAATATATGTACGCGCATATGGAGCCGTTTATG
>ERZ779866.2946-NODE-2946-length-14435-cov-13.917594_pt1 | contig 14435 bp, 14 predicted proteins | sample MGYA00511248_ERZ779866 | MGnify/ENA primary metagenome ERZ779866 (study PRJEB29588, sample SAMEA2155758) | human gut metagenome | biome: human gut; feature: human-associated habitat; material: faeces | place: Denmark | collected 2008/2010 ... | reverse complement strand
GCCTGCAATTCACAGACAGCAAGCCCTTTCGGCTGCTTGAACAATTTTTACTTCAGAATATTGTCTAACTTTTTGGGGTCACTTCATGTGAGACTCATTTCACATAGGGCATTTTTCTTTTAGGGAGCTTCTTATGGCTATCACAAAAATTCATGCGATAAAATCTACTCTTGGCAAGGCACTGGCCTATATCGAAAACCCAGACAAGACCGATGGTCAGATGCTGGTGTCAGGCTATAATTGCGAGCCTCAAACAGCTTCTATCGACTTTGAAGTGACAGCAGTGCTTTCGCACAAGGCGCGGAACCTGAAAAGAAAGCGTTCCACAAATCTTGCTTATCACCTGATACAGTCTTTTTCTCCAGAAGATGCTGTCACGCCTGAGCAGGCCCATGAGCTGGGGAAGAAACTGGCATTTGAATACACAGGCGGCAAGTACGAGTATGTGGTAGCAACTCACATTGATAAAGGTCATATCCATAACCACATTATGATCAATGCAGTTTCCTTTTACGACTATAAGAAACTGCGAACGGTGCCTTACCGCACGGCACGTCAGATACGGGATATTTCTGACCGCTTGTGCATGGAAGCACATTTATCCGTGATTGATGATCCACAAAAGATTGGGCAACTGTATTCTGAAAACGCAGGGAAAAAGAAATCTGTATCAAACCGGACGGAAATCCGAAAGAGGCTGAATTTTTGCTTGGAGCGGGCAACGGATTATAGTCAGTTTCTTTCTATGGCAAAGAAACTGGAAATCACACCTACAATTCGAGGCAAGCATATAAGCTATTTGCTGGAGGGCGCGGGTCGAGCTGTCCGGGACAATAGCTTATCTGATACTGATGCATTTACTTATGCCGGTATCTGCGCCAGACTGTCTGACAATGCACAAGAGCAAAAATACCTGCGGGAAACAATTACAGGTATCCTTGGCTCGGCAATCGACATGGCGGACTTCGCGGATAAGCTGAAAGTGGCAGGTATCGAAACCAAAGTGAAGAAAGCGACTGGGCAGGTGCTGTACCGGTCCACGGCGTTGGATGGTGCATGGGTTCCCGAAGATGCACTCGGTTCGGAATTCACTAGCGAAGGAATTGAGTATGCACTGAAGAATGGGGAAATGCAGATTACAGAAGACGCGGAGATCACGCTGCTTGACCGCTATCAGGAATTGACGATTCAGTATCCAGAAGTTTGTACGGCAGCGGTGAAGTTAAGCAGCCGCCAAATTCTGTCGGCGGGTAAAAACGGCTTGCTTCTTCAGGTTCACGATGACAATGACAACCCTGCCAAACTAATGGTCAACAAAAGTGAAGTAACAACTTCGCCGGATGGCGAAATCATTTTCAACGTCGGAAACGACTTCTCTTATGACTTGGTTTATGAGGACGGAACCCACGGCACGATCCGAGGCACAAAGTTGATCCGGCAAATTGATGAAGAAAATAATGTAAAGCCATTGGCGGTTGTACTAACAGAAGATCAGATTAAAACAATGTCTCTGCGGGGAGTTACAATTGCGTTACCAAGCAAGGGGATAGAGAGGCTGTTTATTCCAGAAAAATATGTGGTACGCAATGCGGTGAATGGACAATGTGCAGTTTCGCTCTACCCGAATCATCAATATAGCTATATTCCAACTGGCGGCGAAAATAAAAGAAATAGCATACAAGGAGATCAACTTGCGGCAATTTTAGGGGTGGCGATAAATCCATCGACAGAAAATACTACACTTGGTCGCAGAATAGCTGCGGTGGAACGTCGTATGGGAATTGAAAACGCAAAAAAATTAGGAAAAGTCCTCCTTGGAATGACAAGCGAAAATATGTATACAGCGGCTGATTACGATAAGGCGATACTAAGCCTTGGCAAAAAGCAAATTGATCTTACGAACAAAATTTCTGCTATGCAGGAAAAGCGAAAAGAAGTTGCTGCGGTTACCAAGAGCTTACAAATATGCAAAACATACAAGCCTGTCTGGATGCAGTATGTAGAGTTGCCCATGAGTCAGAAGTCCGCTTTTTACAGTGGTCATAGTACGGAATTGCAGGCTTACAGTAGTGCAGCAAAGAATTTAGAAAAAGAAGGAATTGACCAATCCGTTGATCTGGATAAAGCGATTGGATTTACTGAGCAACTTGAAAGGAAAATTGAAGAAATGAAAGAACAACTACGCGAGACAAATTCTGAAGAGAAAAAGGCCCAACAGGAGCGGAAAAAGGTTTTAGACATACAGGAAAATCACACGATAAACTGAACAATATTGCCCGCTTTGTATAAAGTACAAATTATTGGATAAGTCGAGTTTTATAATAGAGATGTCGATACTATTGCCATCAGATGACGGATATTTGCAGCAAATAGCAAAATCCGTGAGGGAAAGTAAAGCATTTTCGGCAATGGGAAAGAGAAAGCATCTCTGAAAATAGACGGCAAATATTAAATAATATCGAAAAAAGGACCGGAAAATCTCGATCGACGTGTTCTCTTACCTTTTGAAGGGAGAGTGGCGATCGTGCGCAGAGTTCCCGGTCCTTTGTCTTTATTTAAGCATTTTACTGGTGATGCCGTTCCAAGGGCACCTCCTTATTTTTTGATTCTCAACAAAAAATAAGGAGGACATATAATGATTCAGCGTGAATTTGAAGAGTTACTTGAGCAATTTAGTCAAGATGAACTGAATGAAAAAAGCACGGTGAAGGGACAGTTCACTAGCTATATAACCCGCCGAATGGAATGGCACGCAATTCGCTATGCGGCCAAGAATCGACCCAATGTCATTGTGATTTCCTTGGATCAGGCCCCGCGACATCTGACAGATATTGATGCCGAGCAAATGTTTCGGAAGGTTGAGATTGAACTGGCTCTTCAACAGGAAGTACAGAGGCTTTCACCAAAAGAAAAGGAGTGGCTTTTGTGCTTTCTGAAAATGAACTACAAAGAAATTCAGAAACACTTTGGCTGTGGGCATACCAATGTCTATGAGAAGCGTAAGAAGCTGGCTGAAACGATGAAGGCATTGAAGGAGTAACGATCATGAAGAGCTTTGAAGAACATCTGCGAGGTGCTAAGGCACATAACCGTGAAGATAAAATCTGGCTTGTTACGTGCTTTTCTGGAAAAATGGCTAAGTTGTGTGCCAAGTACGGCTTTCCCGATGATGAAGATATGTTCGTCTACCTGATCGAGCATTTCCTGCGGGACTTGGATAGGTTTGTCATATACGGTGATGACCATACCGTACATAGCGGAGGAAATGGCAGTGGCAACAGATAAGACTCGATATAAGGAAGTAAAAGTTCGCATTCCGGAGGAAGAACTGGCTGTTCTAAACTGCCGTGTTGCAAAAACTGGTATGTCCAGAGAACAATATATCCGTTGCTTGATTGCGGACACAATCCCTGCGGAATATCCACCGGCTGATTACAGGCTTATCATACGGAAACTGGATGAATTGCAGGAAACAATGGAGGCTTTGGTTGAAGAAAATCCCATCAAACGCGATGCAATGAAGCTGTATATTACGCTCCAAAATGTAGCAAGTACGGCAGATATGCTGCGTAGGACGGTGGTACCAACATCAGGTAACTTTGATAGAATGAATCGAAAGTAAGAACGCTCGAAAAAATAGAACTGTCGAGAGGTGGCAGTTCTATTTTTTATTTGTAATCGTCGATATTTGTGGTTGCTGAACTTGAAGTACGGCAGCAACTCAGTAAAGATTGGCAGAGGATGCGGGATGATTATTTCAAATTGGATGACAAATTCTGGAACTATCAATTATGAATACCTTTGAATTTACTAATTGAGTTTCGGCGGTGTCAACGGTATTCAAAACTCGAATGATATCTTGCAAATTATTTCAACAAACTTTCAGATTGTCTGCCATTTTGGGATAAAATAGCACTTTTAGCACCTCCTTGCACCGGATAGTTTTCTGTAATTATATCCGTGATATATAATAATTCATTTTACTTTGAACTGGCTTTCGCTATAAGCCTTATTGCTAATACGGATGTCTGCTAAAGCGCGAGCCTTCTGACGAATGGACACTCAAAAATAAGGCCTCTTTTGATTATTTCTTAGACAATTTAGACATACAAATATTATAACATAGCTTTTACTACACAGAAAGGGTAAAACCATACATTTAGAATTTTTTGCGTGATTATTATAGTATTAATTAAGAATGTTGTCGGTACGATACACACAGTTCGTTTCATTACACCGCAATACACATAGAACATACTATTTCACAATTCAATAATCTGGAAAAGTGTTGTCGATTCTGTTGTATTACTTGCCCTTATTATGACGCTTGCGCCGCTGGAGTTGACGCAGAGCCAGATGCGAGATACAATAAGACGAGTAATATGAAAGAGGCCTGGCGATGAATCTTTATATCAGTGCGAACGACTATGACTATCACACATTGGTGAAAGTGTCTCAAATCGCTGGCTTATATGGCATTATTGGCTTTCACGCGGCTGGAGAAGGGTATTTGCTGAGTTTTCCTGAAGGCGATAATACCCAAGCACAAATAAACGATTTCAAAGCACGATTGAAAGAATTGGAAAATAATATCTGGATGCACTAACTTGAAGCCGAAAACGAAACCGCTGAATGTAATTTCATTAAAATTGCATTCAGCGGTTTTGCCTTTTTAGGTTGAAAATCGAATTAGTATTCCGCACTCAGCAGAAAATCTGCAATGTGCATAGTTTTGATGCCCTCGTAGTTGCCACCTGCAAATTCATCGGTGGTGAGAACATATTTGGGGTAATTGTCGTGAATCTCCAACAAGCGCTCATACTCGCGCTTTTCTGTTTTTTCAGAATTAATCTGCTGCGTGACCTGCACATATAGCTTTTCGTTTTGCCGCACGGCAACAAAGTCAATCTCGCCATCCGGCGTTTTACCAATGTTCACAGTGTATCCCCGGCGGCAAAGTTCCAGATATACAATATTTTCAAGGCTGGCCGCAACGCTGTCTGTGTTATAGCCTAGAACACTGTACCGCAAGGCTACATCCGCAAGGTAGAACTTTTCCTGTGTTTTCAGAATTTCCCGACCACGCAGATCATAGCGGGAGCAGCGGTGTAGTAGATATGCTTTCTCCAATTTTTCCAGATAGCTGTAAACAGTTTCGTTGTCGATAGCGCGGTGTTCAGATTTCAGATAGTCTGCAATGGACTTTGCAGAAAACGTATTGCCGACATTTTGGAAAGTGTATTTAACTACGCGCTCCAACTGGTCAATCTTTTTAACTTGATTCCGTTTTACAATATCCGAAAAAATCGTGGAATTGTAAATATCACGAACAATAGTGTATACTTCATCTTGCGAGTATGCCTGCAAATGAGTGGCCGGGAAACCGCCTAAGCGAATATAGTTGGCGAGTTCTGCCTTTGGGGTGCCAATAGTGGCGTATTGTTGCCTAAAAGTCAGGTATTCACTGAAGGATAGTGTGTAAATGCGGAAAGAAACATAACGACCGGTGAGATAGGTGGAAATTTCCGAGGACATCATGCGGGAGTTGGAGCCGGTGACATATAGATCGACATCAAAATCAGATGCCAAAGAATTGACGACCTTTTCCCAACCTTTGATTTCCTGCACTTCGTCAAGGAAAAGATAGGTCTTGCCGCCCGGTGAGAGCTGCGCTTTCAACTGAGCGTACATCTGCTTTGCCGTTATATCCTCGTATTCCATAGAGTCATAACGGCAGTCTACAATACGTTCTGCGGGGATATTTCGTTCGGTTTTCAGTTTTTCCATGATCATTTTCAGAATCGTGGACTTTCCGCAGCGGCGTACTCCGGTCAGAATTTTTACAAACGGGGTATCCATATATGCCATGATTTGATTCACATATAAAGGTCTGTCAATCATCAGACTCACCTCCATTTACATATAGATTACCGCAAAGAAAAGACAAAGTCAACTGGTTTTGCGGATATAAACCGCAAAACTTTTGAAACTGGTGCAAAATTTCGGGCTGCCAAAACTAACAAATACAATATATTATATGTACTGGTGAATAGGATGACGGAAAAAAATCAAGAGAACGTACTCTTATAGTATAGAGCAGCAACGCTCATACAAGGATGGCAAGTGTACCAGTGTTTTTGTACATTTCCCTTATGAATTTGCCCCTTGTACAATGAAAGAACAAGGAGGCGTTCGAAATGACAGACTATATTGGGAATTACAAGAATCGACCGCGCAGGGTGGTGTTTTATGGCCGCGTTTCAACAGAACATGAGGAACAGCTATCTGCGCTGGGAAATCAGATGGAATGGTATACAGACCTTGCATTACGCAATCCCAACTGGACCGTTGTAGCGCAGTATATAGACGAAGGCATAACCGGTACCCAAATGAAGAAACGTCCATCATTTATGCGGATGATAGAGCACGCAAAGGAACACCGCTTTGACTTGATTGTCACACGTGAATTGTCGAGGTTTGCGCGTAACACTGTGGATGCGTTGAATGCTACGCGAGAACTGAAGCAATACGGCGTGGAAGTCTATTTTGTAAATGATGGCATCTGGACAATGGACGGTGATGGAGAAGTTCGCTTGACCATTATGGCGAGCATTGCCCAAGATGAAAGCCGCAAGACCAGTGAGCGCGTAAAAGCCGGACAGAAGATGAGCCGTGAGAAAGGTGTACTCTATGGCAGCGGTAATATTATCGGTTATGACCGTGTGGATGGAACTTATGTAATCAATGAGGAACAGGCGGCAACGGTGCGAAGAATCTTTAATCTGTACGCCGAGGGGCACGGAGAAACGACAGTTGCCAAAATGCTTATAGAAGAAAACCGCAAGGATGGCGGTGGTGGCCTGAGCTGGACGGCGAGCAAGGTATCACGGGTACTCCGCAAGCCCACTTACAAGGGCTATATGACCTATAATAAATCCCATATTGATGACTTCCTCAGCCATAACCGCATCAATCACAGCGAGGAGGACTTTGTTCTTGTAAAGGGAAACTTTGAGCCAATCGTCTCAGAGGAGCTATGGGAAACCTGCAATCAGATCCGTAGTAAGCGAGCTGCATTTGTCAAAGGAAAAGATGGTCGTGCCCATAAATTTGGTGTGTCCTTTCCGCAGAACAAATGGACGAAAATTCTGTTTTGCGATTGTGGGATGCGATTCCAAATCGAAGGCTACGATAAAACGGCCAACGGTGGGAAAAATATGCGGCTTATCTGTGCACGTTCGAAAATGTTCAAAAAGAAAGATGCCGCCAGAGCACTGAACGGCATTCCTTGTCCGGCACCATACGCATCTGAATGGAAGCTGGAATTGATGGCAAGGGAAGTGTTCCGTACAGTTTGGAAAGAAAATGCCGAGGATATACGGGGTCTTTTGCGGATGTTGGATGCAAATCTGAACACTACCGGCACACCGAATGATGGAAACCAGCTGGAGAACAAGCTCTCTGCGCTGAATGAGGAATTGGACGATCTTGTCAGCCAGCGGGCAAGCCGAAGCATAACTATGGATGATTTCTTAAGCAAAAGTACGGAAATCAACAATGAGATTATAAATGTCGAAGGCTTACTGCAAAGTTCCATACAGGAACAGCGTCCTAAAGCAAGGTTAGATATGCACAGCATCGAGGCTGCACTCAGCGATGATGCCTCTTTTCCGGATGGTAAAATAGAGCCGGGCTTTCTGGACAGGTATACCAACCGGATTGTAAAAAGCAATAACCGCTACATTTGGATGTTGCAGTTGATGAATGTGCAGCAGATCATGCCTATCCAATCGGAAAGGCAGCCGATAGCGATGGTTACCTATAAAAGTGGCGTTCCCTATGATATTGAGCAAGAGCAAATCGGCAAGCAGGATAAAGAAAGTGCTGGACCCGATTGCGCGACAATATGTCGTCCACAGGATTTCTTTTTGGACATGAGCCGAACCAAAAGAAAGCGTAAGTTGGTGGAATGGCTGGAAAGCTGTCAAGAAAATCAGGTGAGCGTGCTGGATGAAAAGATACCACTTTTGAGTTTTGCGGTTGACTTTGTGACAGCCTATGAGTATCAGAAAGCGCGTGGGATTAAGATCCACCCCGGTTTGTGGAAAGATATGCGTGTGGATATATTTCTGGTAAAAAAAGAAAATTGAAAAAGTTGTGGAAAAAATCCGATTCGCTGTTCTCTTATGTATTAGGAGGTTCCAAACCTCCGAAAAAGTGAATAGCGTCCTCTGCTGTACCGCATTGGGGAAGCAGCGCCATGACTGGATTCCACGAGCGTGCCAAGATGCGAGAAAACATATCGCATGGCTGCAAAGCGATGCGAGGCAAAGCGCCGGGAAGGGTTGCCTGTCTGGAATTTGCAGAGGGAGAGAAACGCACAGCTATAACGACAGATCGTGCCGTGGAGGAAATACTTCCACGGCATTATTGTGTTGTTATGGAATGACGCTAGATTTGCTATTTGAATCAGTAAATGGTAATATTATAATTCAGATGAGGAATAGACCGTGATGGCAACTATTCGGGAATTCCGAATGGTTCAAACAGATGACATCTGACAGGTTCATCGAAGGGAAATTATCGCAATTTGTGGCTTATTGCGCCTTTCGAGTTTTATCTGCATATATTTTTGAAGATTATATGCAGAAAGCAGGATTCTATGTGGCAAAATTTAATCATCGTCATAGCAGATGAGGTGTCTGCGATGATAGATCATGCTATGAAAGAAATCCCTGCTGCGGCGCTTTTGTACTATCATAGGGAAATTTCCAACTTGCTATTTGTATCGATAAATGGTACTATATGACTATACTAATGTCATTTGAATGTTTGGAAATAAATGACTTCTGAAGGAGGCTTTGGCGAAATGGGAAGATTCGTGAATCCGGACAATAGTGCGTTTCAAGTTGCACTGAATTCAAAAATTTATGTGGATAAAACGGGTCTGCTGGAATATACCAACAGCGTTCTTGATACACCAGAAGCATACATCTGCAATAGCCGCCCCCGGAGATTTGGTAAGTCCTATACGGCTAATATGCTGGCAGCCTATTACAGCAAAGGCTGCGATTCAGAAAAGATGTTCGATGGGCTTACAATCGGCAAGAGTAGCGACTTCAAAAAGCATCTCAACAAGTATGATGTGATCCATATAGATGTACAATGGTTTTTGTCCAGCTGTGCAGACATCAAAAGTATTGTATCCTACATTACGCAATCAGTTTTGGAGGAACTAAAAGAGTACTACCCTGAAGTACTTCCTAACGAAGTGTTGACATTGGCGGACGCTTTGTCGCGCATCAGAAACTCGACCGGTCAGAAATTTATTGTGATTATTGATGAATGGGATATTCTGATCCGAGATGAAGCAACCAATAAAGCTGTTCAAGAAGAATATATCTATTTCCTGAGAGGCTTATTCAAAGGTACAGAGCCGACAAAATACATTCAGCTTGCATACCTCACCGGCATTCTGCCAATCAAAAAGGAAAAAACGCAGTCGGCCTTGAATAACTTCGATGAGTTTACCATGGTCAGTGCCAGCACGTTGGCACCTTTCATTGGCTTTACGGAAGAAGAAGTTAAGAATCTTTGCGAGGAGTACCACAAAGACTTTGACAAGGTAAAAAAGTGGTACGATGGTTACTTGCTGCGGGATTACCAAGTTTATAATCCCAGAGCTGTTGTCAGCGTTATGCTGAAGGGAGAGTTTAAGAGCTACTGGTCGGAAACGGCTTCCTATGAAGCAATCGTTCCCCTTATCAACATGAACTATGATGGGCTGAAAACGGCAATCATTGAAATGCTTTCCGGTGGGGAAGTTAAAGTAAACACGGCTACCTTCAAGAACGACACTGTTAATATCCAAAGCAAAGATGATGTTTTGACATATATGATCCATCTTGGCTACTTGGGATATGACCAGAACCGAAAAACAGCGTTCGTTCCGAATGAGGAAATCCGGCAGGAATTGACACTTGCGGTGGAAAGCAAGCATTGGAATGAGATGTTGCTGTTCCAGCAGGAGTCTGAGAAGTTGCTGGATGCGACATTGGATATGGATGGCGATGCAGTAGCCACTCAGGTTGAGAAAATCCATGATGACTATGTTTCTGCCATCCAGTACAACAATGAAAACTCCTTGAGCAGCGTCTTGGCGATTGCATACCTGAGCGCTATGCAATATTACTTTAAGCCGGTTCGAGAGCTGCCCACAGGCAGGGGTTTTGCAGACTTCGTTTTCGTTCCAAAACCGGAGTACCGAAATGACTATCCGGCGCTTGTTGTGGAGTTGAAGTGGAACCAAACGGCGGAGACTGCGATGCAGCAGATTAAGGGAAAGAAATATCCGGATTCGCTGCGTGGCTATACAGGAAATCTTCTCTTGGTAGCTATCAACTATGACAAGAAAGCGAAGAAACATCAGTGTCTTATTGAAAAAGTAGTATAAAGATCATGCCGTGGAAGGAACCTTCTTCCACGGCTTTTCTATACCATGATTGAGTCATTGACTTGTACATTTTGAAAATACTGAATGCAGTATTATACTGATGGGGAAGGAGGGAAAACCGATGCAATATGATAAAGCAGACCAGCAAAACTGCCCGCGCAGAGTCGTGTTCTATGGGCGCGTGTCCACGGAACTTGAGGCACAAATATCAGCACTGAAAAATCAAATGAACTGGTATCTGGAGCTTGCAGAACATCACCCGAACTGGACGGTGGTTGGACAATACGCCGATGAAGGAATCTCAGGTACTGGCATGAAAACCCGACCTTCTTTTATGAAGATGCTGCGAGATGCCCGGAAAAAGAAGTTTGACCTAATCGTGACCCGCGAGGTTTCCCGCTTTGCCCGAAACACGGTGGATACTTTGGTTACGACCCGTGAGCTGAAAAAGTACGGCGTTGAAGTGTACTTCGTCAATGATGACATCTGGACGATGCATGGCGATGGAGAAGTTCGCCTGACCATTATGGCAAGCCTTGCGCAAGATGAAAGCCGTAAAATGAGTGAACGCACCAAGACGGGCATTCAGACGTCACAGAAAAAAGGCACCTATGTTGCGGGACCGACACCGTTTGGATATAAGCGTGATAAAAAGGCTCATACGCTTGTGGTGCAGGAAAGTCAGGCAGAGACTGTCAGAAAAATTTTTGCTTGGTATGCTGATGGCATAAATGGCACCGAGATAGCCCAGACAGTAACGCAAGAAGGCGCACCGAATAAATCCGGAATGCCACAATGGAGCGCGCGTCAGGTTCTCTCAATCACCAAGAATACGATTTATAAAGGGTATTTGACATACAACAAATCGCATATTGATGATTTCCTCAGCCATAAAAGCATCAAGAACAGCGAACAGGATTACATTCTGGTGAAAGGCAGTTTTGAGCCAATCATTTCAGAGGAACTATGGGATAAATGTCAGCGCCGCAGACATACATGGCAGTCGTACAAAGACGGCAATATAACGCAGGCTTACTTGTATGGAAAGAGCGAACACGCCGACAAATGGGCTTGCCGCCTGTTTTGTGGCTGCGGAGCCAGAATGCGGGCGTTCCGCGCAGAGAAAGGCATTGTTCGATATATCTGTTATCAGCGGTCGCTGAGGAATGTAGCCCCCAAATGCAACGCCCCCAATGTGCAAGCATGGAAGCTCGAATTGATGGCGCGAGAAATCTACAAAAACGTTTGGCAGGATCACCGGCAGGATATTTTAGAAGAATACCAGCAGGAACAAGAAAACGGAGCTGCCAATAGTGAAAAGGTAGAGGAAGCACTCAGCTGGCAAGAGTCGTTCCCAAACGATGAAATCAGCCGGAAATTTCTGGATAGATTTGTGCCGAGAATCTTCTCCATCGATGGACAGAAATTCATCTGGGAACTAAATCTATTTCAAGAGTCATGCACTGTTCAATGCAATGTGCGCGGAACGTACAATTACCATTCGATTTCGGCGGAAAAAATCATGCCGGGAAAAACAAAAGCGAAGAAAGGGGATGGGGCCGTCAATAGGATACTTGAGGATGCAAACAGTACGCGCTTTTGGGTACATACCTATGATGACGACCCAATAAGCAGGCAGCCATCAAGTCGCCTCGCGGCTGATTTGCCAGCGAGTATAACCATTAAGTTGAATTACGAACAGGCTCGCGCCTATCGAAATTCGCGTGGTTACGTACTTTGGCCGGGGAACTGGAAAGACCTGACAGTTAAGGTCGTTCTATAAATCATAGCAAGCCTCTAATCGCTGTACTACAGTGGTTAGGGGCTTTTTTTACGCAAAAATGCCCTTTGGGTACATTTTTGGGGTCAAATCGGGGTACTTAAGAGCTATCAAAAAACCGCAGGAGTACGCAGCATGACAAAGAAAACATCGCCTGCTTACAGAGCAAGCAAAGAGGAAACTATTCCAATAGATAAGTTGCACCCATTCTCCAATCATCCGTTCCATATCCGACGTGATCTGGAATTCAGTGAATTGGTAAACAGCATTTCAGAGAGCGGCATCATTACGCCCATCATCGTCAGACCAAAGGTTGGTGTTGGCTACAAGAGCTATATGACCTATAATAAATCCCATGTTGATGACTTCCTCAGCCATAACCGTATCAATCACAGCGAGGAAAATTTTGTTCTTGTAAAGGGAGACTTTGAGCCAATCGTCTCAGAGAAGCTATGGGAAACCTGCAATCAGATCCGCAGCAAGCGTGCTGCTTTTGTAAAAGGAAAAGATGGCCGTGCCCATAAATTTGGTGTGTCCTTTCCACAGAACAAATGGACGAAAACTCTATTTTGCGATTGTGGGATGCGATTCCAAATCGAAGGCTATCGAGTATGGCAAAAGAAGCGTGGGCGAACCGCGTTATTATTTTGAGGCTTTGGACATGGCTGAGAACATTGATCGATTAAGACGGCACCCGGTTTTGCAAATCAAAATTAAGCATCAATAAATGTAAAACAAGCAGCGGGGGAGTGTCTGGATTTAGGCTCACCTGCTGCTTGTTTTACGCAATTATATTCTGATTTTTTTCTTAAAAGCAAAGATTATTTTTACGCTATTTCTTTTTTCATTGCCTTGTAGCCGATCAATACTGTCCACACGTATGCACAGGTTTTTGGAATCATCAGCATGCCGATCATCGGAATTACATCCGCCCACAGTACAACTGGAATATAGAAGGCAAAGCTCAGGACGATTGTCAGCCACATCCAACGGAAAGATCTATCATTATTTTCTTTTGCACTTTTATAGAACAAAACGATGATAATCAATCCCATCAGTGCAAACGGAATATTCCGATAGATTCCCCAGGAAAGCGGGGCAGCTGCACTGAGCCAGGCATTCTGAGGCATCATGCACAGAACAATTCTTAACCCTGCAAGACCATAAATGGCTGTTGTAGTTGTTTTATGGCCTTTAATCTGATAACGCTCACGCCATATATGATAGAGTACGACATAAAAGATAGTCATAGTGATAGAGGTGATTCACTTGCCTAACCCCAGCTGTACGGTAAAGTTCTCAAGGCCGGTTGTACAAAGCGCTACTGCACGAGGAACCAGATGGAATACATCTCCGCTTCCTAAAAGAACTGCCATAATTACAAACATGGTAAACTGGCGGTTTCCTTTGCTTTTGCGGATCATTAAAATCCCGATTGTGATTACCGAAAACAAATATACGATATCAAATAAAGTTTCTACAATTGCCTGCATAATAAGCATCCTTATTCTGAAATTTTATATGGAACTATGTCTTGCTGTTAAAGCAGCTTTCACATAATTACAACCGGGTACAGCTTTAAACGCATAAGTGAACGCTATATATTACACAATTCATTCAGAATGTATCCCCATGTTTGCAACATTTTCTTCTTTCCATCCGTTTTTTCATCCTTCACAAATCCAAACGAATGCAGAGAAAAGAAGCCCGGGAATTGCTCATTTCCATATTCCAGTCTTTTATAAATCAATGAGATACAGGCAGCAACATCTTTAAAGACCTGCTCATCTTCAGAGTGGAAAAAGATTTCACGCCAAATACTCTCAATTGTATCCCCAAGTAAATCGGCCTTGGATTCATAGTAATTGTAGATTGTCCCAGCCGAAACAGAACACCGGGACGCAACAGCACGTATGCTCACAGCAGTTCATCAGCTTTCTTTGATCAGTTCTCTGCTTGCAGCCAATATGTATTCTTTTGAAGTTGCAAGATGATTCACGAATTCACGCCTTGATTCTGATGACTTTGGTTCAGATGACTTTGACTCTGATGATTTCGGCGGTGATGATTTCTGACGGAAAACATCATCGGTAAAATACCACACATGACAGAAAGGACTTTAGGCAACACCGCACAATTCCCGCCTGACGGCTTAAGCACCGCTCCGGCGGCTGCGGCACGGCATCTGCGTTGCCAAAATGC
>ERZ779866.2940-NODE-2940-length-14453-cov-5.008057_pt1 | contig 14453 bp, 14 predicted proteins | sample MGYA00511248_ERZ779866 | MGnify/ENA primary metagenome ERZ779866 (study PRJEB29588, sample SAMEA2155758) | human gut metagenome | biome: human gut; feature: human-associated habitat; material: faeces | place: Denmark | collected 2008/2010 ... | reverse complement strand
TCATCAAATAAGTTTTCTCCAAAAATACTAGGCATCAACATATGTCATCTCTCCTTTATTTAATAATCTATGAGGTTGTTATATTGTTCTGGAACCGCATAGGAAGGAAACTGTAAAACTTATCTCATCTCCTCTTACATTCCCTTCTCTATCTGTTCTATATGTAATATAACACATGTTGCTAGCAAAGTCAAGAGGCGAGTGCTAAAAAGTTGTGAAGAATTTGTGTTCCGTAAAATGAAAAACTAATTTCCGCCTTTAGCCCTTTATGCTCTTTTATTGGAAGGTGTTTCTTTACGAGCTCAAGTTTCAACTCCTTACTATACTGTTTCCTAGACATAAAAATATGCTCCTCATATGATAGATTTTTGGATATTTCCATTGTCTACCATATGGGGAGCATATCAATCCAACGGTTTTCAGTGCTTTTTTCATATTACATTATTGAATATCCCTCATTCTTCCTATATAAGTGAAACTTAGCGAAACTTAAATTAAATCTCTTTCAGACAATTCAATTTGGATATTCACCAACTGTGGATTATTTCTCAGTGCACCAGTTTCCAACTTACCGCCTGCTGCCTTGCATCCACAAATCTCTTATAAATACCTTCCTGCTTCATTAGCTGCTCATGTGTTCCCTGCTGTACAATTCTTCCTTTGTCAACAACCACAATCTGGTCTGCATGTCTGACTGTTTTTAATCTGTGGGCAATCATAATAATCGTTTTTTCCTTTGTAAGTGCATCTACTGCATCCATCAGCTCCTTTTCATTCTCCGGATCAACATTGGCCGTTGCTTCATCTAATATAACGATTGGTGCATCCTTCATAATTGCCCTGGCTATGGAAATACGCTGTTTCTCACCACCGGAAAGTGTGGCGCCGCCTTCTCCGATTACTGTGTCATATCCATCCGGAAGTTTGCTGATGAAATCGTGACAGCACGCTTTCTTTGCCGCTTCCACCACTTCCTCATGACTAGCATCCTGACGTCCGAATTTAATATTATTCTCAATGGTATCTGCAAACAAATACACTGACTGAAATACAAATGAGAAATTACTCATCAGACTGTTCATGCTGTAGTCTTTTACATTCACGCCTCCAAGCGTCACTTCCCCGGAATCCACATCCCAAAACCTGGCGATCAGATTGCAAAGTGTTGATTTTCCTCCACCAGATGATCCAACAATTGCTGTCGTCGTTTTTTGTGGGATAGAGAGCGATACATCGTCAATGATCTTCCGTTTGTCATAGGAAAACGTAACATTAGAAAGTCTGATGTCGTAATTCTCCGGCTGAATCTCTTTGCCGTCGATATCCATGGTGTCCAGCTCCAGTATTGCATTTGCTTTATCTACACATACACTTACCACATGTAAAAGGGATGAATAATTTCCTGCGCATTCCAGGCTGGAATAAAGCATAAATGCCGAGATTGTCATACCGATCGCATAGACCGCGCTCATGGTTCCATTGATATAAAAATATGCGCTGCCTGCTACGATCACAGCACCTGTAATTTTGGTTATCACACTTTGCAGAAAATGATAGGGCACAAACAGCATTTCCATCTTTGTATTGACCTTTTCGCATGCTTCATTTGCATCGTTTAATCTTTTTGCCTGTTTTCCAAGCAGGTTGTATGACTTCACCTCTGATATTCCCTGCAGATACTCCATGATCTGGTTTACAAGCTCCGTATCGCATACCACTTTTTGCTCTGAATCTTTTTTACCCGCATTCTGCATCACAGAATTGACCCCAAAGAAAATAAGTACTCCTGCTGCAGCTATCAGTCCGATTCTCCAGTCAAAAATAAACAGCATAAGAATGATCATTGATGTTTCCAGAATTCCCTGCATTGTCAGCATAACCACTCTCGCAGCCACATCGCCAAGTATTTCCATTGTATTGGTTGTAATGGAAGAAATTTCCCCGATACTATTGGAATTGAAATACCCCATCGGCAGATATCGCAGATGTTCTGCAATCTTGATTCTCATAAAAGCACTTGCATTATATCCTCCCTCTGTCTGAAGCACTGTAGAGTATCTCTTGCAGATTACGTCGACTACAATTGCAAGAACCATAATCGCAACGGAGCCTCCAATATATTTTCCTGTCGTTTTCCCACTCAGCAGACCAATCAGTATGTACATAATAGCCGGAATCTTCATTGCTGAGGCAAGAGCCTCTATGAGTCCGATCACTATCGACAGTTTAAATTTATTGCCATTTTCCCTGCCTGAAAAACGAAAGAATTTTGCCAGAATCCCAAACATATCATTCTCCCTCCTTCACAGTATCTTTTACAAAAATATGGGCATTCCACATTTCCTTATAAAGCGGGCATGACACCAGAAGTTCCTCATGTGTGCCATGTGCTGTTACATTTCCATCATTTACAACAAAGATCTGGTCACTGTCCTTAACAGTAGAAAGTCTGTGTGCTATTACGATCAGGGTCTTCCCTGCTACCAGTTTTGCGATAGAATTCTGCAGAATTGCCTCATTTTCCGGATCTGTGTAGGCAGTTGCCTCATCAAGGATCACGATCGGAGCATCCTTTAACATTGCTCTTGCAATGGAGATACGCTGCCTCTCGCCACCTGACAGATGTCCTCCTGCACCTCCTACAACCGTATCAAATCCATTCTCCAACTGCATGATAAATTCATAGCATCCACTTTTCTTTGTCACCTCGATGATCTGTTCATCTGTAGCCTCCGGATTTCCCTGTCTGATATTTTCACGGACTGTTTCATTAAACAGATAATTGTCCTGTGCAACATATGCAATTTTCCGATTAAAATCTGCAAATGCCAGTTCTTTGACATCAACTCCACCGATTTTGATGCTTCCGGAATCCACATCCCACAGGGACGCAATCAGCTTTGCGATGGTCGACTTGCCGCTTCCGGAAGGTCCTACGATTGCATTTACCGTTCCTGCTTTTAGCTCCATAGTTACTCCGTGCAGGATTTCTTTGTCGTGATAACCAAATCTGACATCTTCAAGAGTAACGGAGTTATCTTTTGGAACACTTTTACTTTTCTCTGGACGTTCAAGCTCCGGCTGTTCCAGAATTCCTGCCACTTCACCAACAATCACTCCGATCTTGCCAAGATCATCTGTATAGGAACCCACTGTTATCAACGGTCCAACGATTCCAAGTGATAAAATAATGCAGATGACAAAATCTGAAATCGCAAGTGTTTCATTGGCTACATAATGTGCCCCAAACGGCAATACCGTAAGAAGCGTATAAGGTGTGACCACCATCATCAGTCCATGAAAGATTGAGCACCGTTTCATCCAGGAAATAAAGGAATCTGCATAAGCCATAGCCGCCTTTGTAAATTTGGCATAAGAACTTTCTGTCTTTCCAAATGCCTTGATTACTTCGATTCCATCAATATATTCCACTGCCGCATCGTTCAGATCTTTTGTTGTCTGAACCGTTCTCTCGAAGCTTGGTTTATAATCCAGCATCATTCCAAAATAGGAAAGAAATCCCACTATAACCGGCACCAATGACCAGAGTGCCAGTCTCCAGTCTGTCAGAAAGAAATAAATCAGGATAATAACAGGTGCCAGCAAATTTGAGGTAAATTCAGGGACAATATGTGCCAGTGTTGTCTCGATACTGTCGATTCTTTCCACCATGATATTCTTAAATGTACCGGAGGGTGTGTCTTTCACATAACCAAGAGGTACCCGCGCCAGCTTGTCACAGCAGGCTTTTCTTATATTTGCAAGTACTGCAAACGTTGCTCTATGTGACAATGCTGTCGAAAGTGAATGAAGCAGTTCTGCAATGATAAACGACAATGCAATCAGAACCGCTTTTGCAAGATATATTTCAAACTCCTTTTCACCATTTAAAAACAGCTTTACTACATCTGCAATAATAAAATACGGCAAAATCTTAAAAATCACATTTCCTATTGCAAGTAACACACTCCACACATAGGCAATTCTTTTTTGTCCGGCCCACGTCAAGATCCAGCTGACTGCCGACTTCTTTTTTTCTTTCACATCTGTTCACTCCTTACGTTCGTTTTATTGTTTCGTTTTATTGTTTTACCTTCTGTTAGTTCGTACTAACCAACATATAATAAAATAGGTGGTTTACTGGCATCAACCACCTGATATTATTATCCTGTCTGAACTTTATTCAGAAATCCAGAACCTGCAACACACATAACCTATTCAGAATTCCTGCATCAGTTATACTGGAAATTCAATATTCCACAATCGTTCCCAGCCACCTGTATTAAATTCTTTCAGTTGATGTACATTTTTCTTTGCAGTCTCCCTGTCTATATCATGCTCAATGATCTGAAATACTGATGAAAAAAATCCCGTATAGATCATATGCATAAGGCTTTCCTCTACAACCGGTATTTTTACACCGGCTTCCTTCATTTTTTCCATATATTTCAGGCTGGACTTCATTTCCCGCTCCACCATATTGTGTATGAATAATTCAAATTTTCCACTGTCTCCGCATTTCAACAATAATCTGAAATTATCATAATGATCATAGATATAATCAACCATCTGCTCCATCCCATCACTGGATGTATCCGACATATTCCTTGTCTGATCACTGGCAGAAAGCTTTTCAAACTCCTCAACGATCTGGTCATAAATCTGATAAATATGTTCCATATAAGGATCCGTCAGTGCATCAAAAAGTGCCTCTTTCGTCGGATAATATTTGTAAAATGCGCCAGTAGTAAGCCCTGCATCTTTTACAATGCTTCTTAAAGATGCTCCGGTCAGACCATCTTTCAGGAAATGTTTTCTGGCTGTATCTAATATGTTTTTCTGTGTATCTTCTGCTTTCGTCGACATTCTTTTCGTATCCTCTAAACTTCTTTTCAAAAATATAACAGTGCTATATAGCACTGTTATATTTTAACTCATTACAGAAATTTGTCAAGTCTTGGTGTTTCAATTTTTTATTTTCCTCGTGTATTCAGTTTCCACTCCGCAGATGCTTTCTGCAGTTTTACAGGTCTGTTCTATTCAGACAGATTTTCTTTGCAGAAAAGTTCTATACAGTTCTCAACCATTGTCTAATCATAGTCTGTTGAAATACCTGAGCCAAGCCAGTATTTGCATGCTTCTTCAGATATTGTTCAACCATCCGGTCTAATACAATTGTTCTCGCAATCACACCATAAGTCATGGCGTTATCTTTATCTGCTTTGGAAAAGTCATAATCAAGCTTTTTCACAAGTTCTACTGCAATTTCGTCATTTATTTTAGCATTTTTCTTTCTTGTTTCTTTTGCTCTTGCATACAAGGTCTGTACCATCGTTTCCGGCACACCTGTCACATTCACTTTTTCTTTCATTGTCTGTCGCCTTCCACTGCTTTTTTTACTTCTTTCACCCATTCTGCACTATGGCAGCAAAACAGTTCTTCATGCTGCATGTTATGTCTTCGGATATCCGGATTTTTGAAATAAGTACAATATCTCTTTTCGTATTTTTCACCCATCTTTGTTGCATAAAACACGTGAATTGTTGTTCCCGGTACATCAATTCCATGCTGGACTTTCGTAACCAGATCAGAATAGAACTGATTATAAACACTCTGTTTCGTAATCCATGGACTTCCTCCCTTGTCAATACCAAACATATTTACAAATCCATCAATCAGTTTCTTTCTTGATTCATCTGCTTCATTTATTTTCTTTTGCATAAACTTAGGTAATTTACCCGTGTGTACCATTTTATACATAATTGGCACAATGATAGATGACTGGAGCTTTGCCATAAACGAACCTGCTTCGTCCATATCACTGCTCCCAATGATGCCATGATTTATATGGATTCTTTTCCGCTGAATCAGAAGGGATACAAAACTTCCTCCAAGGGAACATCCATACGCTGCTTTAATTCTCCCACCATACTTTGTTCTGATTTCCTGCTCAATTTTTTCACATTCATCTTCCATCGAATAAAATTCTGTTTTCTCATTTGGATCAAATCCATCATAAGAAACTGCTACCGTATAAAAATAAGAATGTAACCCATCCAGTACATGATCAAAGCTACTATACAGGCAACAGGTACCGGGAAATAAAAATATCACAGGTTTACGATTGTCTCCACTTTCATAAAATTTCATAGCTAGTCTCCTTCAGGCTTTTCTGACAACACAATGCATCCTCATACCTTTGCGGATTTCAAATTTTTCTACTTTTAATCCTACTTTTCTGCAGCATTTCATGACCACATCTCTTGTTGGAACCCGAACATCTCCATGTCCGCATATATTTGCCAGAGGCATTTCCAATGTATTCATCAGCCATACCAATACTTTATTGTCACTGGTCACATCCCGCAGGATCAATCTTCCATTTGGGCGAAGACATCTTTTTACACTGTCAAAAAATGCCTGTGGATCCGGATAATGATGAAAACTCATAGAACAAATAATTGCATCAAATGAATCATTTTCAAAAGGAAAGTTCTCACAGTCTCCTACAACAAACGTTGCATTTGAAATGTTTTTCTTTTTTGCCTGTTCAATCATGGCCGGAGTCAAATCCAGACCTGTATAATGTCGGTCTGGATATTTTTCTGCTAATAAAGAAATCATCGGAGCCGGTCCACATCCAGCGTCCAATAAATCTCTAAATGGCTCTTTCTCTAATTCTTCCAAAATATCCGGATAGTCCTTCTTACACATTTCGTAAATACCCGCATGGTTACTTTCATATCTTCCTGCTGCTTTTGTAAATTCAGCAATTGACAGTTTTTTGTATTCTTCGTTTTTCATGTTGTTTTCCTCAAATCACACCTGCACCATAAACCAATATTTTCATAGAAATCCGTCCTCTTTACATTGTCCAGTAAATCGCTATCATATATGTTAGTTTTATCTAACCTTGATTTTCTAAAAAACCGTGTGAAAACAAAACTGTAATTCCACACGGTTTCTTTTCTTATGTATTCAGTATATCACTTTTATCTGGTTTATCAACCAGATTTTGTCTCAATTTGTTACGCATTGCGTAGCCATTTGGAAAGACCAGTACATCGTTTTCGAAATATACACCAGAGCACATTCTCTGCTCTAATCTCTTGGTGTTAATCCTACATACATATCTTTGTACTGTTTTGCACTCTTTTCCCAGGAAACATCTTTATTCATATCGCGGATCACCATATCATCCCAGGATTTTCTGTTCTCGAAATAGAGCGTCTTTGCTCTGTTGACCGCGTCGTAAAGCAGCCCGCTTTCATATCTGTCAAATGTAAAACCGTTTCCTGTATTCTCAAACATATTATAAGGCTGAACCGTATCTTTGAGTCCTCCGGTCTCTCTTACAATCGGAACTGCACCATATCTCATGGCTATAAGCTGTGTAAGTCCACATGGTTCAAATCTTGATGGAACCAGAAGTGCATCACATCCTGCATAAATATTGTGAGCCACATTTTCATTGTAAGCAATATATGCACAGAAATTGCCTTTATATTTGTTTTCATAATAGCGGAATGTATTTTCATACTGAGAATCACCAGTACCAAGAACAACCACCTGCGTATGTTCATCCATAATTCCCGGGATTACGTCATTTACAAGATCAAGACCTTTCTGGTTGGTGAGACGTGAAATAAGTCCGATTACCATCTTATGCTCATCTACATCCAGCCCCAGAGATTCCTGGAGAGCTTTTTTATTAATCTTTTTATTCTTTATCGCTGACTTCTCATCATAATCAGCAGCTAACAGCTTATCAGTTGCAGGATTCCAGATATCCGTATCAATACCATTCACAATTCCCAGAATCTTATTGTTGTGATATCTTAAATGCTCTGCAAGTCCCTCTCCATATTCCTCTGTCTGAATTTCCCATGCATAAGTATTACTTACAGTTGTAACTTTATTGCTGTAAGCGATGCCACCCTTTAACATATTGGCATCCAGCCAGTTCTGGATCATGCAGTCCTTATTAAATACATAGTCCGGAAGTCCTGACCAGTATTGAATCATTTTTCTGTCATAAATACCCTGGAACTTCAGATTATGTATTGTGAGTACTGAAATTGCACGTCCTACATCTGTATCCTGAAAACAGGTTCTCAGATAAAGTGGTACTAAAGCTGCCTGCCAGTCATGACAATGTACTACATCAGGAGTCCAGTTCAGATAATTAAGGGCAGCAAGGGCAGCTTTTGCAAAATAACAGAATTTCGGAATGTCATCTATGAGATTCGTATATGGATTTCCCCAGGAGAAGAACTCATCATTATCTATAAAATCATAGACAACCCCATCCTCCTGATATTCCATAATTCCCACATAATACTGCTTTCCATCAGAGCAGAGATTCATATCAAAGGAACCCCTGTATTCCATCTTTTCCTGAAATTTCTGAGGAATACATTTGTATCTTGGAATAATGACCTTAACATCAATGTTTAATTTTGCCAGACTCTTTGGCAGGGCAGACATTACATCTCCCAATCCGCCGGTCTTAACAAATGGATAACATTCTGATCCAATGAAGGCTACACTTCTTCGCGGTCCCAGATCAGGCTGTCTCGTTGGAATGTTCTGTTCATTCTGTTCAACAGATGGCTCCTGAATAATTACGGCTTGCTTAACAGAAACATTCTCCACTGTTGGAGCAACAGTCTTAACAGCTTTTTGAGGACTGTTTTTTGCACTGCTTTTTACACTGCTTTTTACGCTGTTTCTTGCATTGCTCTTTGTGTTACTCTTTGCATTGCTCTTTGTATTACTCTTTGCATTGCCTTTGGTACTGCTTTTGGTACTGCTTGTTTGAACTGTTTTTTTTCTCATATCATTGATCTCCCTTTTGCATTTTACAAAGTCCGAAATCTATTACGTCTTAACTAAAATGTCCTCCGGTAAGTTCCTGATAAACATTCATTTTGCAGATATTTATCATTTCCTGTTAATCTCAATTATAACACAAAATGCGCAAAGTAACTATCATTATCTGAAATGCTTCCATCACAATACATTATATTTTCTGTTTTTTAAGTCAAACAAAATTTTCCCTGAGTTCTCCTGTTATTGAGTCCATGATAAATCCATAGATTTTAATATCCTGCGGCATCAGCGGATGGTTACGCAGGGCAAATATCGTATCTTCGTGGATTTCCCGATCATTTTAATACGAAATTCTTTAATTCATCTCTCTTTTTTACATGAATCTTGTTAAAGATATCTGTAAGATAATGCTTCACTGTGTTTAGGGATAACCCCATGTGTTCTGCGATCTCCCGGTTGCTCCAGTCCCGGCAGGCCAGCATGGCAATGGAAAATTCCATGGTAGTCAGAGCGTCTGTCACAAGGTTGTCTGATGCAGGATTGTGAACCGCCATCCATCCACGGCTGAAGGTAATAACTGCATCCGATATTTTTCTGTACATCTCCGGATTTTCTTTGCGGATGCAGGACTCCAGAAGTCCCTGGAGGAGTCCGTGGAGTTCGATAAACGGCTCGATAAGCTCATCCTTCTCTGCCAGTTTCCATGCAGTGAGTATGGCTTTTTCTGCTTCTGCCTGATTCTTCAGACTGATTTCACACATAGCAGTCACACAGTAAAGATATATCATCCCAACAGGATAAATTTCTTTACAGGAAAACAGTGCCGCATCACAGATTCCCAGTGCTCTGCTGTATTCACCTTTCAGATAAAGGTTATGGGATATCACATAGGCAGCAAAAATTCTCAGTCCCTGAGGCAGACTGCTCATATATTTCTTCATAGTCAGGCAGTTTCTCTGTAGAGAGATGTAAAAGAACCGTTTCCATATATCCTGCAAATACACAGTATGCTGTATTTCTCTCAGAAGTGGGAGCTTCCATCTCTTTTCTCAGACATTCCCGGATGATCTCAAGACCACGTCCGGATGCCTTCGCATTTCCCAGTGTAAGATTAGAGTACACATAGAGCATACATGCAGACAGCTTCAGTTCCAGCCGGGAACTCATAATATAAATCTCCACCAGATCACTGCATTTCTGCGCCTGCCCTGTGAAATAATAATCTTCCTTTAATACCTTTTAACGATTATCCCCATTCCAGTTCATTCTGTCTGATATTCCATAGTCCTGCCGTGACAGATAAAGAGCACTTTTATCATCTGCATAACCTCGCTCTCAAAAAGAATATCGCAGGCTGCGCCACCTATTAAAACATACTGTTCTTCATAATCTGCAAAGTACTTCCAAAATGTATCTAATCCTTTGACCATACATATTCCTCCAACATCTCATTAATAGAAATATCAACTCGTTCCTCTTCTTGTTCATCTCCTGTCAGTGACAGTACTACGCTTAAAGGATCTTGAAATCCTTTTCCCAGAAAATCAATAAAATATCCCAGTTCCAAGACAACACAGCCAATTTCTTCCAATTCACTCACTTGTTTTTCCGCTTTCACTCCACTATCTTTTAGTTCTTTCTTCGTCACGGCATAAATAGGATAAACATTATCGGACAAAAGAGAATACTCACATAAAGCAGAAAGACCTGCTTTCTTTTCAAATTTTATATCTTCTCTCAAAATAAATCTTCGAATTACCGGATTTCTTAATACATTTTTAATCTGCTGCCATAATTGTTCTCGTTCATCCGGAATATCGATGACTCTTGATTTACCTTTCATACCCAACACATCAATATTTAAATATTCCAGTTCATCAAAACACCGGCTTGCAGATTTTGTTGACACTTCCAATCGTTTCGCCGCATCAGATACTTTTACTTCATTCCATCGTTCATAAATGGCCATTAGAAGCATTTTTTGCGTCAAAAATGAAATCAAATGAACTGGTGCCAGCTCTCTTTCATTTCCTTTACTCAGCAAATATCCAATAAACGGGAGAAATACCTGCTTCCTATCTATTACAAAAGGAATTCCTTCTTCTATCATCTTTTCTTTTATATAAAATGTTGTTCGATCAAGAAAAACTGCACAGTTTAATCCTGTTATTTTTTCCACGCCAGCTCTGTCTCTACGCAAAACAACAAGTCCGATATCATCTTTGGGATGAATAGCCGTCCATAATACACCATTACTGTAAAAATGTCATATCTTCCACGATATGCTAATGGAAGCTTTTTATATACCTCTTTATTCTCTGTCATTATTACATTTTGCCGTAATGTTTTTTCCAAAAATTCTCTCATACTAATCACCTTTTTATAAATGCGACTTTTTTTACGTCACATTTATAATTTCTCATATGTTATTTGATTTTTCAAGTAAAATGTAATTACATAATCATAGACTTTTGAAGGTTTCATACGAATTATCTGATAGAGAAGCGTTTCAGAAGGAACCTGGAACCAAAAAGTGTCCCCGTATAGCAAAAGCAGTGGCAGATATTGCCTGAAAAACCGCCTGGGAAAAAGTTTCATTTTGATACTTTGTATGCTAAAATAAAACATATCGTATCAAATGAGAAGTTTTACAGATGTCTAAAAAAAATATAATCTGAATACAATTTACATCTCTGAGCGTCTGCAGGCACTTGCTGCCTATAGCAATGCTATTAACTATGATGCAGCACTTGCTGTTATCCAAAAGGATGCAGGAATCCTTCTGGCTTCTCTTTCGCCGGAAAAGATTCCTGCATTATTCAAAGACCATATGTTATCCACTGTCAGCTTTCTCTCTCCCTGCAGGCCTATGATGGAAATGATTGAGAATCAGGTCTTTCTTTCACAGAAAATGTATGCAAAAGTGACAGGCAGAAGCGAAACACTTCTGCCTGTCTGTGAGAAAATGCACTATGAAACAATATATCAACCAGATTTATTCCAAGTTGATGATCAACGGTGATACACGCACCAAAAGGAAACAACTGGCAGAGCTGATTTCTTCCATAAACAGAGAATCTGAACTGTAGCAAGAACACTCACAGATTATTTTTTCCTTTGTGGCCTGATCGCCCAAAATACAATATTCATTATGATCACGATCAGCAGAACTGCTGCCATGGACACCCAGAATCCCATGTTAATCCCCAGCCATTCACATGTTCCAAAAAGCTTCATCCAAAGTATTTTCCAGTTCATTCTTTTCACCTCCTAGAGCAGTTCGCCGCAATGGCGTACATATGCTTTTTTCAGACTTGTTGCCAGCATCATGTACAGCAGGATACAGGGGATCAGATATGCAAAGTAGGATGCAGGTAAAGCTACAAGACCAAGTTCTGTTCCCAAAGCAGTAAACGGAATCACTGTCAGCACAGCAATACCTGTCATAGTGAGCAGTGTTACAGGCGCTGACGCACGACTCTGGATAAACGGAAGCTTCGGTGTACGGATCATGTGAATGACCAGAGTCTGGCTCCACATAGACTCCACAAACCATCCTGCCTGGAACGTTCCGATATACTGTGCCTGCATTGCCGCAAGCTCTGCACCGCTGTAATGAGTAACCAGATCATTAAACAGGACTCCCTTTGATACAAATATCGGGCAGAATACAAAATACATGAAAATATATGTGGTAAAATCAAAAATTGAGCTTGTAGGTTCGATCCAGATCATAAAGCTTCCCACACTGGAAGCATCCCATTTCCTTGGTACTGCAATAAACTCCTCATCCACATTATCCCAGGGGATTGCAGTACAGGACAGATCATAGATCAGGTTCAAAAAGATCAGATGCACACTCATCATCGGAAGGAATGGTAAAAGTGCCGAGGCAGCTAATACAGAGAACATATTCCCAAAGTTAGAAGAAGCTGTCATCTTAATATACTTGATCATATTTGCATAAGTTTTTCGTCCTTCTATGATTCCCTGTTCCAGAACCATCAGATCCTTTTCCAACAGAATGATATCTGCAGATTCTTTTGCTACATCAACTGCCGTATCTACTGATATTCCAATATCAGCTGCTTTCATTGCAGCGGCATCATTGATTCCATCTCCCATAAATCCCACAGTATGTCCATTTTCTCTGAGAACAGAAACCACACGTGCTTTCTGATCCGGAGTCAGCTTTGCAAAAACATCCGTAGTCTCCGCTGCTTTCGCAAGCTGTGCATCTGACATATGATCCAGATCAGATCCAAGAAGCATGTTTCGTACCTCAAGACCTACCTGTCTGCAGATAGTACGGGTTACTTTATCATTATCACCAGTAAGGATTTTTGTAATCACACCGTTAGCTTTCAGTGCTTTGATCGCATCTGCTGTGGATTCCTTGGGCGGATCAAGGAATCCAAGATAACCGATCAGCACCATATCACACTCGTCCTTGACGCCGAATGTCCCCACCGGAGATGGATTGCTTTTCTGCGCGATGGCAAGCACACGGAATCCTTTATCGTTGAGGCCGTCCACTGTCCGGAGGATACGCAGGCGCACCTCCTCAGTCAGAGGCCGGACACTGCCGTCAACCTCCGCAAAAGAACAGATCGACAGCATTTCTTCCACAGCGCCCTTGGTCACCATCTGGGTTTTTCCGGACTTGTCCTGCACCACGGTGCTCAGCCGCCGCCGGGTAAAGTCAAAGGGGATCTCATCCACCTTCGTATAGCGATCCGTTATATCTCCGGCCCCCAGCGCCTGCTGCTTGGCGATGACCGCCAGATCAATGAGGTTTTTCAGCCCCGTCTGGAAGCAGCTGTTCAAAAACGCATGGCGCAGGACCCGATTGTCCTCCTCGCCGTCAATGTTCAAATGGTATTCCAACACCACTTTGTCCTGGGTCAGCGTGCCGGTTTTGTCCGTGCACAGGATGTCCATGGAGCCCAGGTTTTGAATCGCGTTCAGATTCTTGATAATGACCTGCTGGCGGCTCATGGCCATGGCGCCCTTGGCCAGAGAGGCGGTGACGATCATAGGCAGCATCTCCGGGGTCAGGCCCACCGCCACAGAGATGGCGAACAGGGATGCCTGTATCCAGTCCCCCTTGGTGAAGCCGTTGAGGAACAGGACAACAGGCACCATGATCAGCATGAAGCGGATCAGAACCCAGGAGACGGAATTGACGCCCTTTTCAAAGGTGGTCTTGGGGGGCTTTGTGTTCAGGTCCTTGGCCATAATGCCCAGCATTGTATCGTTGCCCACGGCCAGCACGATGGCCTTGGCGCTGCCGCTGACCACGCTGCTGCCCATAAAGGCCAGATTTTCCATGCCGGTCAGGGAATCCTGCCGCTGGACGGGAGCGGCCAGCTTTTCTGCCGCTTCGCTCTCACCGGTCAGCGCCGCCGTATCAAGCTGTGACTCGCCCTCGATAACAACACCGTCGCAGGGCACACGCTCCCCCACCAGTATGACGATCTCGTCCCCGACCGCCAGTTCTTCGGGATGCACCTGCACAAGCTCCCCGTCGCGCTCTATGTTGGCAAAATCCGGCCTTATGTCCATAAGCTCCGCTATCGACTGGCGCGAGCGGTTTACCGCAAAATCCTGGAAAAGCTCTC
>ERZ779866.2939-NODE-2939-length-14460-cov-3.180840_pt1 | contig 14460 bp, 7 predicted proteins | sample MGYA00511248_ERZ779866 | MGnify/ENA primary metagenome ERZ779866 (study PRJEB29588, sample SAMEA2155758) | human gut metagenome | biome: human gut; feature: human-associated habitat; material: faeces | place: Denmark | collected 2008/2010 ... | reverse complement strand
CGGCGATTATTGCCGATTTGAAGGCCTTTTCATCCGACAGCTGATCGCCTATCCAGCACAGGGGGTGCGTCTGCATGGAGCTGCCCCCCGCCCGGCTGAAGGTCACTCGCTCCTGCCCGTCGGCATTTATGAAGTCATAGTAAGCCTGCGCATAGGCATCTGGATATGCGTTTCTGAGGCTGCGGCCTGAGAGGCCGTTCGAGGCCACGACGTCACTGCCCCAGACGAACTCGCCGCCGTCGGTCTTGAAGCCGTCTACGCCCAGCTCGTCAATAAGATATCTCCGCTTTTCCAAAAACCAGCTCGCCGCTTCGGGATTTGTGAAGTCCACCAGGAGGCTGCTGCCGAACCAGGTCCCGGACGGCATACGGTAGGTCGAACCGTCCGCACGGCTGAACACATAACCCATTTCCTCGGCATAAAACTGGTCTCTCATGGACTGTACCGGAGCAGTCGCCGAGTATTTGAGCACCGGTATCTGCCACAGCAGGACCTTTATCCCGTTCTCGTGCAGCTCGTCGACCATACCTGCGGGGTCATGCCATCTGCCCGAGAACGTAAAATCGTCCAAGCTGAAGGCCCCCGAGCCGTCATTCGGCTCATACTCCGCGTCGTTCCAGATGTAGAAGGTCTCCTCGTCGCTCCAGGCTTCGATGACTATTACGCTGGTGGATATCTGGTTTTCCAGTGTGGCGTCCAGCTGCTCCATTATCTCGGATTGCCTGTTCCACTCGTTGGCGGATATCCACGGGCCAAATGCCCAGGCGGGCGGCAGTTCTGCCTTCCCGGCCAGCTCCGAGTATTTGGACAGAATGTCGGCATTATCCCCTGTTATAAAGTAAAACGGCACCGAAAGCTCATCGCCGTCCTCGGTATACACCTCCACAACGCAGGCGTCTTCACGCTCAGAACACATGGCGAAGCGCGAATAACAGGTGCTGTCCACAAAAAGCCCGTACTTATCGGGCACGAAGTAGAACGGCACCGGCGTATAGGATTCGCCCTGCTGCTGTGTATACCAGTTGACGCAATAGATGTCCACGGTCTTGCCGCGCTGGTCGAGCGAATCGTATCTCATGCCGAACCCATAGAACGCATCGTCATCTCCGGCAGAGAGGCTGAGTCTCACTCCACTGACGCTTTCACCGTCGGTCAGCAATTCCAGGCCCTCGCACATGCTCAAAAGCTCACGCCCGTCGAGCGTTGCGGAGAAAGAGCAGCTGTCCTCTGCAAATTCGGCCTCAAGCCCGCCGCCTGTCAAAGACAGTTCTCCGGCTTTCTCCAAACCCGATTCTTCAGCGCCGTCTTCCACCGTGAGCGAAAGCACGCCGTCCGACAGCTCCGCCCTGGCCGTGGCTTCCACGCCTCCGGCCGAGCCGAAAATGACCAGACTGCTTTCATCAGCGTGTATGCTTTCGGGGATAAACGTCTGCCACTCGGAAATTGAAAACTCAAATATCCCTAGCTGTTTTTCCGCTTCTCCATTCGTCCCGGCGCAGACTGTGTATTCGACCCTGTCTCCGGTCTCAAAGCTGCCGAGCTCGCCTATGCAGCGCAGCCTTTCCACGCCGTCAACGCTGACGTTCGCCCTGTGGCTGCATTTTACAGGCTCCATGAGCTCTCCGTTCAGAGACCACTCAAGCCAGATATCCTTGTCCTTCAAGGATGTCCCGACGGATACGTTTATCTCCACTTCTTCGCCGGCTTTGGGGTCCCTTGGGCTTCTCTGCCACCATTTCTCGGGCACTTCTTTGCTGCCGTACAGGTTGTCCCAGCCGTAAGGCTCGTGAGCGAGGCCGTCCGACGGCAGACCATAGAGCTGTAGTTCTTTCTGAACGGTCACCTCGGGCTGAACCGCCCCGCAGGCAGAAATCGCGGCGACAAGCAGAAGTGCCGCCGCGATAATCAGGGTTTTTCGCATCGTTATTCTCCCGTAATGCCGGTCTTTTCAATGCTCTCCACAAATTGTCTCTGAATTATGACGTAAAGCAGAATGAGCGGTAGTATCGAGAGCAGAGTTCCGGCAAGGCGTATAGACTCGTTGAGCGCGCCTCCGGTGCTGACGCCGGTCGAAGAGAACATCTTTTCAAACGTGTCTTCAAACTGCTGCAGATGCATAGGCAAAGTAGTGACCGCTCCGGTTGAATACTGCGGTATCTGCGTGGTATCGTTCCAAGTCCAGATGAACGAGAACAGGTATGTCAGCACCAGCGCGGGCTTGGCCATCGGAAGGGCTATGCGGAAGAATATTTTCCACGGTCCCGCTCCGTCTATCTTTGCAGCCTCGTCCATGGCTTTCGGGTAGGAGCCGAAATAGTTATAGAATATGAGCAGAAATACCGAGCTTTTTATACCCTGCCCCAGCAGGCAGATCAGATACATCGGCCATATCGTTCCAACAAGCTTGTAGGCGTTGAAGAGCAGAAAGCGCGGTATCGTTGTGACCTGACTGGGTATCAGGAATATGAATACAGCCAGCAAGACCCAGAGCTTCTTGCCCGGCACAGGATATCTCGCCAGCCCGTAGCCCGCCATTGCTAGCGACAGGGTCTGGAGTCCGGCCGGTATCACCGTCATTATGAGCGAGTCTTTAAGGCCGTCCCAGAACTCCAGTGTCCTTGCAGCCTTTTTGAAGCCTTCAAAAGTGAAATGCGTAGGCACCCAGGTCACCGTGGCGTCCACGAGGTCCGCCGTGTCCATCAGGCTTACGGATACCATGTATAGCAGAGGGTATATGAACACAAAACCCAGGCCAGTCAATATGAAGTATGTAGCGATTTTTGTCGGCACGCTTGCCGAGCCGGCTTTTCCGCGGCAAAACCTTCTGAGCGCTTCCTTCGCGGCGCCTTTTCTTCTTGTCATTTTGCGCCCCCCTTTTCCCGGCGCTCTCTGAGGAGCAGAAACGCTATTGTCATGAGCAACATCAGGCAGAACGCGTATATCCACGACATAGCCGCCGCAAAGCTGTACGGTCTGGCTATGTCGGTTATAGATTCCATGATCTTGGCATTTGTAGCGTCGTCAGCCGCAGTGCCCATTTCAATTATGGTGTAGATGGCGTTTAGCATTATAATGGGCCTCAGGTGCGGCAGGGGGATCTTCCAGAATGCCTCCCATGGGGACGCTCCGTCTATGGACGCCGCCTCGTACATGCTTCCGTCAATCTTCTGGAGCGCTACAAGAAAGACGATGATCTGCACACCGCAGAACCAAAGGATCTTGATAAAACTGTTCAGAACCTTCAGCAGCAGCAGCGACCAGCCCTTGTCAAGTTCCATGAGTATAGCGTTAAGACCCATCAGATCCATATCTATGCTCATCGCCGAAGTCTCCGTCATAAGCTCGGACATGACCGGACCGCTCATAATGATGACGGGCATGAAAAATATCATTCTGTACACAGTTCTGCCCTTAAAGCCTCGGTTCAGCAGAAGGGCCATGACCAGTGCGAAGACGACGGAGATCGGTGTGCCTATAGCCACCTGCGTGACGGATGTCACCAGCAGCGTTGGAAACTCAGTGTCCAAAAATAACGCCTGCCTGAAATACTCCCAGCCTACCGGTTCGAGTACCACCTCGCCGGGACGTATCGCCACTTGGTTGAAGCTGATGACTATGGAATAGATAAGCGGGTAACAGGTTATGGCCAAAAAGCCTATGACCCACGGCAGGAAGAAAAGCAGTCCGGACAGAGTTTCTCTCTGTCTGTTTTTCAGTCTCGGCGCCCCGGACCTCACGACCCGGTCACGCTTTAAGATGCGCATCCGCCTCACTCCCCTCATTGCGTCACAGTGAACCAGCACGGTTCCACACTCAAGCCGTCCACCATCTGTGTGCTATCTGTATAGTTTACATATATTTTCACGCCATTGTCATATTCCACGCGGATCAGACCCGTCTCAAGGCAGCGGTGCTCTACAATACTGTGTCCCCACACGCTTTCAAGAGCGGAGGCCACCGTTTCATAGGACTCAACCATGATATCGTGCCAGCCTTCAAAGCCAACCGACGCGTACTGCGCCTGCGGCGTATTTACAAGCTCTGAGCTGTCGCATGCCACAACTGCAAAGGACGGAGCCATACCGTATTCCACCAGCCTGAGCAACTTTTCACGCGAACACGACGTCATGTTGAGCGGTTCGGAAAACACCTCGACACTGCCGCTCAAGACTATCTGCAAAAAGGGCACTGTGTCGCTCTCATACAACAGTTGGCTGCTCACTGCCGGAGCGTCCAAAAATCGAGACGCAGACCGCCAAAGGTACTGATTTGGCTCATACATCGCAAGCTTTTCCCCGGAGGCGAGTTTTTCCACCAGCTCATTGGTCTTTGCGAGCCCGGCTTGTCTAACAAGCTCCTTGCCTGATGTGAAATCGCTGTACAGCCTTGAAGGCAGCTGGTCGACGGCAAAGCGCGCGCCATAGTTTCGGCCGATAGCCGAGTCGATGATTCGCTCCGCCTTTGAAAGCCGATATACATACGTTGTATCGTATATCGCTCCGTATACATCCAGGGAATTCAGCCATTTTATGACCATGCTTGACAAGTTGTTGGCCGCCTCTGTGCGCTGTGTTATCTGATCCTCATTGGCCGTCAGCGGGTCGATATAGAGGTTTAGCGTTCCTCCCCCCTCCTCGAGCTGAGCGCGCAGCTGCTCAAATTCCTCCTGCGTGCCCAGCCGGCTGAGCATTTTTGTACCAGCCTCATTATTCTTTGTATAGCAGCGGTACACTAGCAGCAGATCTTCCACGCCGTCTTCCTTCAGGGCCGAAACGATATCGGACGCTTCCGAGTACGTCGTAAAGGTCTCTGTCGTGTTGAACAAAAAGCCCTTCCTCTTGTCTGCGCCCAAAACGTCGAGGTGCATAGGCACGTTGCTTATCTCGCTCAGCTCAAGCTTTTCAAGCTCGCCGTTTTCCAAAAGCATCTCCCTGTACATTACGGCCATCCCGTCGTAGCGGGCGTCGTCTCCGTTTACAAAGAAGAAGCTTATGCGCGGCTCGACCTGGTTCATTTCGGGCTGCGGCATGAGCGCACCCGAACCCTCCTTGCGGTTTATATTCATCATGTACTTCTGGCGGTACTCAAATCGCGCCGCCGCCCAGTTGTACGGTATATTGGTCAGCGCCGGAGACGCTATTATGCTCGCATACTCGTCTCCGCTCTCCACAACGGCAAGGAATCCGTTCTGTCCGTCTCCATGCACTATTCCGTAGATGGGCATATATGCCTGGTTTTCTTCCTTTATATAGGCATATCCACCATAGCTGTAGTTCTCCACCCCAGCGTCCGGCCCGTATATACGGGCCGCATAGGTCGTGACATAGTTCGCTGGCTCCAAAAACCGTATGAGCGCACCTGTACCATCGGGTATCAGAATGTAGCCGTCGATGTCTGTTCCATAGGATGAACCCAAAAAAGGCATGAATGTCACAGATTTGAGCATGTATCCCTTCTTGTCGTCCTCGAGCAGCTTTTCCTTCAGGCTGCCTTCGACGACCTCGAAACTCACCTGACCGCCGTTGAGCTCCACTTCAACGTCCATCTCTATGCCCACGTTTTCAAATGAGACGCTGCATACGAAGCCGTTTTCCGTCATTTCGTAGCTTGCGCTGCCGTCCTTGCCTATGCTGAGCCTACTCTCTCCTCCGGTCTTATCGAAGCATTCCACAGCCACGAGTGAATTGCCGTAGCAATTCCACGTGCTGTTCAGGCCCTCTGCCTCTTCAAGGGGAAGGCTGCCCCAGACATAGCCGCTGTGCTTATCCACTATCCTCAGCGCGCCGTACTGTCTGTTCAACCACAGCTCAAGCTCGTCAGACTCCGCCGCCATTTCAAAGCCCGTGAGATCAAAGCGACTCTCCACAGGCTCGTCACTGTACGGATGCACCTGACGATTCGAGTTCGCCTCAAGCATTCCGTTTTCCAAGGGCTCTCCAGACAGCGGAGCCAGCTCCGCTGTCTGGTCTGCCGGCATAGTGCCGGCAGCGCTGGCAGGCTCTAACAGCAGCAGCACCGTCAGCATCAGGCAGGCCGCCCTCAAAAGGCTCTTATTGGAACACACGATATCTCACCTCCTCAAACACCTCAAGCACAAAGGTCACGAGTTCGCGCCAGAGTATGTACAGCACTGCCGCTGCAACGATCACCATCAACATGAAAAACAGCGTAAGCAATACATTTGTGATTGTCTTCGGTATGCTGTAGGAATTTGTCTCACGTATGGCTATGAACACCAGTATGCAGGGATAGCCAAGCATAAGCACGCCGAGCAGAGTGTATACGAACATCTCTGTCCAGGTAAAAAAGTATGACAAGACCACAAGCACCGGCCAAAACACTATTATGGGCGTAAGCGTATATCCAAGTATTATGTACATCTGCCGGAAAGTCGCCTTGCCCTCGTTTATGGCGCTGATCAGATAAGTCCCCACAAGGAACAGCGCAGCGGGTACAATTTCCATAAGAGCGATGGCCAGCGGGCTGCTGCCTATCCAGTAGCCGCCTCCCAACACGAAAGAGGTCAGGCCGCGGCATATAAGGCTCATCGCGATCGCTGTGATATACAGTATGGTCGCCGCTGCCAGGCTTCCTCTGTCCCTCTGCTTTATATAGTACGCGCCGTCTATCGGATGGACCACCATGTACCATGCATCCGTGGTCAGCTGCTTTATCAGCGGGTGCCTGACCTTGAATTCATGCACTGCATCAGCGATATACTCGTGATATGCGTACCGTTTCCTGGCAAAATGGTCCACAACAGCCAGAGCCAGCAAAATCAGCACGGCAAGCAGTACCCATTCTATGTTCTGTCTCATCCACTCACTGCGCATCTCCCAAAAGCAGTCTGAGTACATCTTTGCGTCTTCGCACAGCTTGTAATACTCAGCCGCTTCCTCGTAACGCATCAGCTGAAAAAGCGCGTCGGCATAGCCATAGTTGGCCATCAATGTGTTGGGATTCATTTTCTGTACCTCTCCCCAAAGGGCGAGGCTCTCCTCATAGTTGCCGGCATTGTATGCAGCGTTGGCGCTGTTGACCAGCTCTGCAAAATCTGTAGGAGTCCAAACCTGTATAAGTCCGCGCTCCTTGTCAAGCAGATACATATTATTTTCAGCATCCGTCTCAATAGCACTGACTACCGTCATGACCCCGTTTCTGTCTGAGCCGGTCGCCCGTCCTCCAAACTGATACAGAAACATGCCGTCATTACTGAATTCATCTATATAACCATTTCCTGTTACCGCGTAATAGCTTCCGCTCGGACTTACCGACACATCCACATAGTCAGGCCTTCCGAAATTGCTGTACTGAAAGGTATTCGCACCGGCGAGATTCAGGCGCTTTATGGAATCGAACTGCGAATCGGCCTGCTGCGTGACTGAGAACACCATGTTGTCGTCTGCTATATCCAGCGATATCACCGGGGCGGGGGTGCGCAGAAGCATCCTGTCTTTTTGCTCCTCGGTGTAAAACATCTTTTGAAACAGCTCGATCAGCGAAAGACTTCCCGTGGTGTTCGCGCCACAAAAGCCGTTGAAGCTCCCGTCTGCGTTAAATTGGAGTATGCCCTCGCTCGTGCCCTCGCTAACTACAAAAATGGTTCCAAAATCGTTTACGGCGATCTTTTTAGGCTTGTATGGGCTCGAGCCGAAATAACTCTCGTCGGGGCGATCGATACGTGCGATCTCCCGCCTATCGGAGTCGAGGATGACCACCTCCTCGGCCTTGTAGTCTGCTATATATATCGTGCCGGAGTCGTCAACCCATACCCCCGTGGGGCCCTTCAGGACTTCCTCTCCGAATGTTTCAATCTTGCCGCTTTCCAGCTCGTAGACAACGATGCGCGCGTTGCCCGTGTCGGCAATATACAGGCTTCCGTCATGTAAAAACATGTCCTCCGGAGAGCTGAGTCCTATGTTTGAAAGATATGTACCCGCCGGAACGAACGCATCCTGAATCCTCACAAACATCGTCAGCGAGTTGCGTGTGGCGCCGTAGGTCACGGTATAAGTCGTGCTGTCCATAGCCAGGGCAGCGGTCGCCCCGCCCAGTATGGAAGTCACAGTCAGGAAGCATATAAAAACCAAAAGCGCCTTTTTCAGCTTTCCTCTCATGCCGTCCACCTCATTTCATGCCGGAATGGGACATGGTATTCATGACCCTGGACTGGAGCACGATGAACAGCACAAGGTTAGGGATGAACATTATCAAGGTTGCCGCAGCTTGCATACCTAGGCCGGCCACAGCACTGTTGCCAAGTATGCCCGTGGTTCCCACAAGGTTATTGGCGTTTGCCAGGTTGCTCGCCCCTGCCTGATTTGACAGTGTCATCAGATAGAAGGCAAAGGTCTTAAGCGCCTCTTTGTTCGTAAAGTAGTTCGAAGCCTCAACGCTGCCCCAGGCTGACTGGAAGGCCAGTATGGCCACCGTGGCGAGAGCCGGGGAAATGTTCGGAATGACGATCTTCCTTAGTATCATAAAGTCGCCGGCGCCGTCTATCCTGGCAGCCTCGATCATCTCGTCCGGCAGCTCGTCAATGAATTGCTTGACGAGATACAGACCCACCGGTAAAGCCAGAAGAGGTATTATCTGAGCCCAGACCGTGTCGGTAAACCCCAGCTTGCTCATGATGATATACCGCGGTATGGCCACGGCGGCAGATACGAACATAAGCGCCGCTTCGTTGATGCCGAACAATATGTTCTTCAGCCTATATCTCTTCTTCGACATGCAGTAGGCTGCCATAGCAGTTATGAGCACCGACAGCAGCATCACTGCCATGGTCGATATCACGCTGTTGAAAAGATACCTTGACACAGGTATGGCCTTGTTGTCCGAAGTTGCGATAAGGCTCTGGAAGTTTTGCAGCGTCGGCCTGAGCGTTATCAGGTTCGGAGGATAGTTCAGCAGCTCGTCAAGCGGCTTGAACGCATTGCAAACAATAAGAATCAGGGGGAAGGACATAAACACCATTATCGGAAGCAATATCAAATAGAATTTGATCTGGCTCCTGTCAAAACGCGTGGGGTTGATGCCCGTGATGCGGATGCGGTTGCTTCTCTTTGTTTTTTTCATCACGCCGCCTCCTTGTCCTTGAACACCTTTTTGGACAGCTGAGATATTACCCATATGATGATCAGAACGATGACTGATATCGCCGCACTGTACCCCATCTCATACCGAACGAAAGCATGCTCATCCGCGTGCGTTATGAGCAACTGACCGCCGTATCCCGGCGTAGGATTCGCGCCGGAGAGCTGGACGCCTATGTTGGCATTCTGGAAAGCGTTCACTATCGACATTATCGCGCCAAACATCATGTGAGGCTTGATGGCCGGTATCGTCACATAGATGACCTCCTGCAGCCTGTTCGACACTCCGTCTATGTGCGCAGCCTCGTACAGCTCGCGGTTCACGTTCAGAATGCCTGCCAGCATGGAGAGAAATCCTATTCCCATACAGCTCCAAAGAGATACTACTATCATTATTGTCATAATGTAGTTTGAATCCGAGAGCCAGATTATTGGCGTCTGTATGATGTCCAGCTTTAGGAGCAGTGCGTTCAGGTACCCTACCTTGTCTCCTGCGAAAATTATTTGCCACACGTTTTGCATCATGGTTGGTCCGGTCATCGACGGCAAGTAGAGCATGGCAGCTAAGATGGTACGCGGCACACGCGGTACCTGCGCCAATATCCAGGCCAAGACAAAGGATAGTATATAGCCAAAAACGCCGACGATAATGGCAAATTTTATCGTATTCGGCAGGGCGTGTCCCGCAAAAACGTCGTCATTGGTGAGGATATTTATGTAGTTTTCCGCCCCCACCCAGTTAGGGCTCTGAATGGAGTTGAAATCCGTAAAAGACAGCACGAAGGCCACAACTGTCGGGATAATGATGAAAAGAAGAAAGAGGACGATAAACGGGAGCTGCAGCCAGAATACAGCGTGTTTATCCATTTTTCCGATAATCGAGGATATTCCGTTTTTTATCGCTCTTACGGCGGTCATTGCTCCGCCTCCTTTCTCGCTTCCCATTCGGCAATGATGTCGTTTACAATGTTGATATTGTAGTCTTTCAACTTATTGCCGTCCTCATCAAAGTACCCGAACTCTGTCAGCTTTCTCTGCATCTCCCGGTTCGAAACGAGCGTTGCTTCATCGATCATCGGCCGGAACGACTGCCCCTCCGTCACGATCTGTATCCAGGCATTGCTCAGGGAACGCTCGATTATATAGCTCGCCGGATGCCTGAGTATCTCCTTCTGATACTGCCACTGTTCAAGTATGATCTCCCTGTGCGCTAGAGGATAAGCCATCTGGGCAAAGGCGTCCAAATTCGCAGTATTCCAGATATAGTCCGAGCCATACCTCGTTATCATCTCATCCGCATACTTGATCTGCGTCTCGGAAGACAGCCACCACTTGAGGAACTCGTAGGCCTCGTCCTTCATTTTGGTGTTTGAAAAGATCATGGCGACCGTTGTGTCCGCCGGCTGGTCACGGCGTATCTCTCCGTCCACCACTGTACCGGGGGCAAGAGCGATGTCCCATAGCCCATTCAACTCCGGAGCGCTCATCTTGAGCTTGACATACACCTCAGACGTTGCCACACCTATAGGTATATAGCCCGAGCGGAAGGCATTGAAGAACTCCGGCACGTTCTGAGCCATACCGTAGACACTGTACAGTTCCGTCATCTCCTTCAATCCTTTAAGAGTATTAGGATCGCTGAAGTTGGCATAGCAGCCGTCAGCAGTGTACAGGTCTCCGCCATTTTGAGTTATAAAACATGAAAATGTTTCCAATCCCTTATAGCTCGGGTTCTTGGCTAACGGCAGATAGAAATTCATCGCGTTGCTCAAAAGGGTCGGCATCATCGCCTTGACGTCGTCCCAGGTGTCAGGCACACTCAGCCCCAGCGAGTCGAGTATGTCCTTCCTGTAGAACAGCACGTAATAGTCCAGCGTCTCCGCCGCGCCGTATATACCGTCCTCATAGGCCATGGGAGTCAGGGTCTCAAGATTGAATTCCTCTGCGTACCAGTCAATGAAGTCGTCAAACTCCAACAGATTGAGCGCCATGCCCCTCATAGCAAACTCGGCGGGTCTGTAATAACTCAGTCCCAGCGCAATATCCGGTGTGTCTCCGGTGGAGTTGGCCATCGTCACCTTTTTCTCGTCCGGCATAATTGCAAATGAGACGTCGATGCCGGTCTTCATGGTAAAATCTTCGGAGGTTATTCTCCGCATGGTCTCGACATATGCGCTCGACTTGTTTACCCAGACGGTTAGCGTGTCCGCATCTTCACTCACGCCGTCCGATTCATTCATTATGGGAGAAAAGGAAAACAGGAACTGCCTGAGCGAGGCATCGGCTCTCTCAAAAATATTCGTCGACGGCGACGGCAGCTCCTCTTCTGCTGAATGCAAATACATGCAGTCGAAGCTCACATTCTGATCATATATATTTAGCAGAGATTTGGCGGCCAGCTGAGCCGCAGAATTTGAGCCGTCATTGAGCAGGTTCAGTCTGTTCGGTATCTCCCTAGGCTTGGACATGAAGCGCTCCAGGTTCTGAACGGCAAGCATAATGTCCGCAGCAAACGAGGGATCACCATCCGTAAGCCCCCCAAGTTCATTGTAGATTTCCGTCAGTTCGTCTATCCAGCCCTGTGTCCGGTCGATTATGTCCGGCATGTACTGGAATACGTCCCAGGTCCTGTTGGAGTCTGTTGCCTTGTCCGAGCCGGAACTGCTGCCGCGAATGCGGCTGAGTGTCAATCCCGTCTCGTTGATATCGGCAATAACATCTATCAGTCTGTGATACGGCCCGTCGACAGGGCCCGCCGTAACTTTGATCGATATGATATGTATTCCGGCAGTGAGGTATATGCGCACAGGCTCATCCCCGCCTGCCGTGTAGTTCTCGTAGGTATTCATGCCCGTGTTCCAGAAGCCTATGTCCATAAGCCCCGTATGCGGCACCTCGCCGTCCACTTCCACGGTCCTGTACGACAGTCCGCCAGTCTTCAATGGCTGACTGAATTTGAAGGATAGATAATAAAAAGCGTCCTCCGGCACTTCCACCTCATAGTGCAGCTCCTGCCCAATGCGCTTGTTGGACTTGTCGTCTGTTGCGTTCAGCAGCTTTCCATATGGGCTGTACGGCGTCAGAGACGCGTTCTGCACACTTGCTGCACGTATGGCGCTGTCGTTTTTTGCTCTGAAGTATTCTCCCTGTATAGTTATTGCCGGACCGGAATAGTCCTCCGCTCCGGAATGCATTGCAAGATAATCCTCATAATCCGGCGTCTCATGCGGTTCCACTGCATACAGCGCAAACAGCTTGATGCGCTGGTTCATCGGAACGATGGTGATGATGTTCTCTCCCTCGTTGAGCTCATACTCTATCGGCGAGCGGGTAAAGTCCTCATACTCTTCAAAGTAGTATATCGAATACGGCAGCTGATACTGCTCCGGCTGTATCTCATTTCCGTATCTATCGATCAAGTCATCGCGGGTGTCCGCCCATAAAAACGGAAGCACCACGGTGCGTACATCGGAATTCACTCCGACCTGCACCTGGTTTTCAAAGGCGTTATCCTCATAGGCTGCATATACTGCAGCTATCCAGTATTCGCCAGCTTTATCTACCTCAAGGCTGAATTCATACTCCTCTTCGGCTGCAAGCTCCCTGCCCCCGTCAAACTCAAGGCTGCCCGCGGCTCCTTCCAGGAGACTGAGCTGTGTCTCTGCCAGCTCGTCATCGGAGAGAATATACTCTCTTTGGATCTGGGCAGCCAGGCTGTCAAGATCTCCTGCTTCCGCGCTCGTGATCACGGCAGTTGCCGCCACCCAGATAGCCAGCAGTACTGCCAACAGCGCGGATGCAGCCTTTGCGACTTTCTTCATGTTCATACCCTCCCCGATCTTGCTTCGTTCGCCCTGCCGCCGCAGTAAAATACTGAGGCGGCAGGGCTTGCTGTCAGCTAGTATGCTTGCGTCTTATCGAATTTTAAGGCTCTGACCCGGATCATTCTCCGACTTTAGCGTTAAATGCCTCGAGCTGCTCGGCCAGAGCGGCATTCACAAGCGCGTCGATTTGAGGGGCAACGTCAGCCGCGTTTGCCTGCCCCTGACGTACAGAGTTGAGCAGAGCATTGACTTCATCATTAAATATGTTGTTGTAACCCGGAATGACCTTGTTGATATCGCCGCGGATGGAGTACTCAAGGCTCTCGTACAGGGCGGCGAGGCCCTCGGTCACGTTCGGGTTCTCGCCGAACTTGGCAACAACGTCCGGGTGCTGCGTGCAGGGCATGAACCAGGTCTTGAGCGGAGTGGTCGTCTCGCCGGCGAACTCGCCGTCGCTGCGTGCCGCGAAGATATCAAGCCTCTGGAGGTTGCCCTCGACACCGTAGGTCAGCCACTTGAGCAGCTGGAAGGCGGCCTGCGGGTCGGCGCAGGTGCTGGTGAGGTAGGCGCAGTCGACGTGGATGGGGGTGTAGGTCGGGGTATTCTCATCTACCCGCGGATACGGCCAGTAGTCCCAGTTGACCTGGCACTCGTTGCGCATCCAGTTATCGTTGTAGGTGGCGTTGGTGCAAAGCAGGGCCAGACCGTTTTTGAAGGTATAGTGATTGTCGTCCTTGCCGGCCTCGCCGAACTTGGCGACGTACTCGGAGTCAAGGGAGGTCGTGTCGTCCTCAAGCTTCGGGTAGCGCATGATCCAGGCCTCAAGGCCGGGGACTGCGCGCAGCTCAGCCAGCCTGTTCATGGCCGGGACCCACATATTGGTGAAGTCGAACTTCTGGTTGACAAAGTCGTAGGCGGGATACCACCAGCCTTCGGCCTGAGCGGAATAGACGTTGTCGAGATCTTCAAGAGTGGCGGCGCCGACGGTATTGGCCGTGATGCCCTTCTTAACGATCTCAATGAACTCATCCATCGTCCAGTCATAGCCCGGCTTCTCGATATTCAGTTCATCGAGCATATCGAGGTTCATCGTTATGCCCATGGCATTCATCTGGCAGGGCAGGGCGTAGAGCTTGCCGCCGTATGTGTAAGGATCGGTCATGCCGGAGGGAACATACTCAGACTCGGGATCGGAGAAGAACAGGTCGGTAATATCATACACAAACCCGCTAGCGACCTCGGGGGCAAAATCGTTCCAGTCAAGCCACATCAGGTCGGGCATGCTGTTGGCGGTCGCCGTCTGGGCAAGATACTCGTTGAATGCGCCGGACTCAGAACCGGCAAAGGGCTCCTCAACGACTTCGATGTTCGGATACTGGGCGCGGAAGGCCTCGAGCACGGGCTGGATCTCAGCCGTCTCACCTTCGGGATAGGCTATCGTCACCGAGCCTTCCATGGCGTAGACGTCCTCGCCATCGGTGGACGTTTCGCCGGTATCAGCGGGGGCTGCGTCTGTCGCATCGGCGGGCGGCTCGCTCGTT
>ERZ779866.2938-NODE-2938-length-14460-cov-3.297119_pt1 | contig 14460 bp, 13 predicted proteins | sample MGYA00511248_ERZ779866 | MGnify/ENA primary metagenome ERZ779866 (study PRJEB29588, sample SAMEA2155758) | human gut metagenome | biome: human gut; feature: human-associated habitat; material: faeces | place: Denmark | collected 2008/2010 ... | reverse complement strand
ACGGCGACCTCGGCAGCGCGGGCGGGTACAAGGACTGGTGCGTTAGCGCGCTGGGCATACCCGCGCTTACGATAGAAACGGTGAGCGAAAAACATTCGCATCCGCTGGACGAAAGCGATCTTATCGGAGAGGAAAGGAATCTATGGCTGCCGCTGGTGCTGGCAAAACTGATGAAGAAAAATTCATGCGCGCCGCTCTGAAAGAGGCGGCCAAAGCCGAGGGGAAGAGCGAGGTTCCCGTCGGCGCCGTCGTCGTGTGCGACGGCAGAATAATCGCGCGGGCGCATAACGTGCGCACTACCGCATGCGATCCCACCGCGCACGCCGAGATCGTCGCGCTGCGCAAAGCGGGCAGAAAGCTGGGGCACTGGAACCTCGAGGGCTGCGAGCTGTACGTGACCAAGGAGCCCTGCGTAATGTGCGCGGGCGCCGTCGTGCTGTCGCGCATCAAGCGGGTGCGCTACGGCGCTTACGACAGGCGATTCGGCTGCGCCGGCACCGTCATGAACCTGGCAAATAACCCCGTTTTCAACCACCGCGCCGAAACGGAGGGCGGGCTGATGGAATGCGAGTGCGCCAAACTGCTCACCGATTTTTTCAAGGCGCGCCGAAAGAAAAAAACGGAAAGCGAAACAGGTAATATATTGCAGAACGGAAGTTGAACCGAAGCGGTTTTTTACTTGACTTATTTTTCGTTAAAACATATAATATTAGCGTGAACGACGACGTGAAAGTTTTGGTGCTGCGCACCAGGCGCGGCGACAACAAGCCCTCGCCGGATACGGATCTTTTCGGACGCACACTCGAGCAGTGGGTGTGCTGTGCCATGCGCGGAATGGATACGGAAAGCGTGGACTATACGGAAGGGGACGAGCTGCTGCCCGTCGTTGTTTCTCATTTGTCCGACGCCCGCCCGATCACCGTCGTTCTTTACTCGGACACGCCTCTGATCACGTACGCCGCGGTCAGCGAGGCGGTGGCGCGCTTCAAGCGCGAGAACATGAACGTCATGCGCCTGCCGCGCGGCTGGGTTATCCGCACCGATTACGCGAAAACGACGGACAAGATATATACCGACCGCATAATCACGCCGGGCGACGACGATTTCGTGACCGTGTTCAGCTATAACCAGCTCGCATACGCGTCGGACATTCTCCGCTCCCGCATCGTGTATTTCTTCATGGAGCGCGGCGTGGAAATAGTGGATCCGAATTCGACGTTCATCGGCGCCAACGCGGTCATAGAGCCGGGCGTCAAGATAGAGCCGTTCTGCGCCATCAAGGGCAGGAGCATAATCCGCTCGGGCGCGCACATCGGCGAGCACTGCGTCATCGATTCGTCGGTGGTGGAGAGCGGCGCGGATATAAAGAGCAGCACTCTCACCGGAGCGATAGTCTATGGCGGGGCGTCGGTGGGGCCTTACGCCCACCTGCGCACCGGCGCCGAGATAGGCGCGGGGGCGCGCGTAGGCAATCACGTGGAAATTAAAAACAGCCGCGTTGGCGCGGGCAGCAAGATCTGCCACCTCGCATACGTGGGCGACGCCGAGATAGGAGATGGATGCAATATCGGCGCGGGCGCGGTATTCGCGAACTATGACGGCAGAAAAAAACGTCGCATAACACTGGGCCGAAAAGTGTTCGTTGGCAGCAACGCCACGCTCGTCGCCCCTCTCGAAATAGGCGACGGCGCGTTTATCGCGGCAGGCTCGGTCATCACCGAAAACGTACCCGCGGGCGGACTCGCGATCGGCCGCGGCAGACAGGCAATAAAAGAAAATTGGGGAAATAACGCTTTTACTCGCAGCGAAGAAGAAAAACCGACTTTTTAAAAAGGAAAAGAGATAAGAAATGAACGTACACGGTAACCAGATCAAATTATTCGCAGGCAGCGCGTGCCCCAACCTTGCAAAAGAAATAGCGGACTGCCTCGGGCTGTCGCTCGGCAAACTCGAAGTGGGCAAGTTCTCGGACGGCGAGTGCGCCGTACACGTCAGCGAAACGGTGCGCGGCAGCGACGCTTACGTGATTCAGTCCACGTCGTACCCTGTGAACGACAACCTTATGGAGCTGCTCGTCATCATCGACGCGCTTAAACGCGCCAGCGCGGGCAGAATAACCGCGGTCATGCCGTACTTCGGCTATGCCCGTCAGGACAGAAAGGCGCGCCCCCGCGATCCCATTACCGCCAAGCTCGTCGCCGATATGATCACGACGGCGGGCGCCGACAGAATTCTTACCATGGATCTGCACGCCAATCAGATACAGGGATTCTTCAATATCCCCGTCGATCACCTCATCGGAATTCCCATTCTCGGCAACGCCATCAAGCGTCAGCAGTTTTTCAAGGACGCCATGGCCAACGACGAGCTTATAACCGTTTCTCCCGACGTGGGCAGCGTCGCCCGCGCGCGCAGAATGGGGGAGAAACTCGGCACTCCGCTCGCGATCGTGGACAAGCGCCGTCCCAAGGCCAACGTCATGGAAGTCATGAACATAGTCGGCGACGTCAAGGGCAAGGTATGCCTCATCGTCGACGATATGATCGATACCGCCGGCACCATCACGCAGGGCGCGAAAGCGCTCGTCGAGGTGGGCGGGGCAAAGAAAGTATATGCCTGCTGCACCCACGGCGTGCTGTCCGGTCCGGCGTGCGAACGTCTGGAAAATTCGTACATAGAGAAACTTTTCATGCTCAACACCATCGAGCGCCCCGCGGACTTCAAACTGTCCAAGCTCGTGCCGCTCACCGTCGCGCCCATATTCGCGAAGGGTATCGAGAGCGTGTTCAGCGATTCTCCCATCAGCACGATTTACGACTGAGAAAACCAATTATATAACAAAAAAACATGCCTTGTGGCATGTTTTTTTGTTATATAATCCGACAAAAGTCGTTAATCATATTGCAAATATGAAATATTTATGTTATAATACAAAAAATAAAACTTACCTTTTGGGTAAGTCCTATTTTGCACACAGCGTGTGTAACCGAAGAATCGGCGGTTTGAAAAAATCTTATTTGAACTAATGGTGTAATCCTAAACGATAGTCATTCGTTCAAGTATCATAATTATAACATGTTAAGGAGGAAATGTCAAGAGTTATGGACAAAGATTATTATATCGGATTGGATATGGGAACGGATTCTGTCGGCTGGGCTGTTACCGATACCGATTATAATTTATTGAAATCCAGAGGCCGGGATATGTGGGGAAGTTATTTGTTCGACCCGGCCGAAACGGCTGCCGCACGGCGCGGTTTCAGAACTGCGCGCCGCAGAACGGCAAGGACCCGGCAGCGCCTGAATCTTTTACAGGATCTTTTTGCTGCGGAAATAGAGAAAATCGACCCTACGTTTTTCATACGTCTGAATAACAGCTCGTTGTTTATGGAGGATAAAGACGAGCGGCTGGATACCGCAAACATACTTTTTGCGGATAACGGCTATACGGACAAGGATTATTTTAAGGCATTTCCTACCATTTATCACCTTAGAGCATATCTTTTGGACGGAAAAGTCAGTGATATCCGCTTTTTGTATCTCGCCGTGCATCATATTATTAAAAATCGCGGACATTTTTTGTTCGAAGGGCAGAATTTCGATGTCGGAGATACGGAAACGGTAAAAACCGCTTTCGAAAAAGTCAATCAGATTTTCAGTGAAAACGATGTGCCGGGCGAACTTGTTCTTTGCGATATAGATAAAGCGCTTGACGTATTGAAGGACAAGCGTATCGGCAAGAAAGATAAAGTAAGACAGCTTAAGGAACTGTTGCATGTCGGAAAGGATAAGACGCTTTCTGCGGCAATAAACGCCATAACGGGTTGTACGGCAAGCCTTAAAGATCTGTATAATACGGAAGAAGATTTAGGCGATGCAAATAAATTCTGCTTCGCCGACGGCGCATTCGACGAAAATAAGCTTCCCGCAATTGAGGCGGCGGTCGGGTTTGATGAGGCAGAACTTGTCAGACAGCTTAAGTCGATTTATGATTGGTCCGTATTGTGCGAGATTCTCGGAGACGAGAAGTATATATCGAAGGCCAAGATACAAATTTATAAGCGACACGCTGAAGATCTGCTTGAGCTTAAAACATATATCAGAGAGAATTGTCCGGAAAAGTATGCTTTGACGTTTCGCCATAATAAAGAAAATAATTATGCTGCATATATCGGCATGGATAAACGCAAAGGCTATAAAAAATGTAATCGCGAAGAGTTTTACGCGTTTCTGAAGAAAACCGTCGGCGTAAGCGGCGACATTCTTGAGAAAATCGAAGCCGGTGAGTTTATGCCTAAACAGGTTTCGAATGCAAACGGCGTCATCCCGTATCAGGTGCATTTACTTGAGTTGCATCAGATACTTTTGAATGCTGCCCGGTATTTTCCGTTTTTGTCTGAACGGAGCGACGGTTTTTCTGTATCCGAGAAAATAGAAATGCTCATGACATTCCGTATTCCTTATTATGTCGGTCCGCTTAATACGGACAGCGGGTTTGCATGGGTAAAAAAGTATGCCGGACAGGAACGCGTTTCCGTTACTCCTTGGAATTTCGATAAAGTAGTAGACCGGGACGCGTCTGAGCAGGGATTCATCCGCCGTATGACGAATAAATGTACATATCTGAAAGGTGAGGACGTTTTACCAGAAAGCTCGTTTCTTTATAGTGAATTCGTATTCCTGAACGAACTGAATAATCTTAAAATAAACGGCATAAAGGATCCGCAAGCCAAGGCGTTGATTTACGAATATGCTAAGACGCATAAGAAAATAACGCTCAAAAAATGCCATGAATTGCTTGTAAATAACGGTATACTTCGCCCTGATAGTAAGAAGGACGAGGTTTTCAGCGGCCTTGACGGTGATTTCAAAAAATCGTTGGGCTCTTACGTCGATTTCCGTAATATCATTGGGGATAAAGCCGACACGCATTCCGAAATGTGCGAAGAGATAATATTATGGATTACATTGACATCGGACAAGAACAGACTGGTAAAAAAGATAAAGCAGAAATACGGGAATATATTGACCGATGAGGAAATCAAACGCATCAAGGGGCTGAATTATACCAAATGGGGACGGCTGTCAAAGAAGCTGCTGACCGGAATATACGGGTATGCCGACAGCGACGGCGCGGTTCTCTCCATAATCGAATCGATGCGTATTACAAACGAAAACTTCATGTCGCTGATGTCCGCCGGATATGGTTTCAGATCTGCGATCGATGAATATAATGCGGCGGCTGAACCGTCCGGCAACGTGACTTACGGCACGGTGCAGGAGTTGTATTGTTCGCCGTCCGTCAAAAGAGCGATATGGCGCAGCATAGAGCTGGTGCGCGAAATCATAAAAATTTTCGGCCGTGCCCCGAAAAAATTATTTATAGAGATGGCCCGCGAGGTAAACGATGATACGCGAAAGGGCAGGCGTACCGTGTCGCGCAAACAGCAATTGATCGATTTATATAAAAACCTGCGTGAAGAATCCCGCGATTGGATTGCCGAAATCGAAAACATGCCGGATATGAAGTTCAACAGCGATAGACTGATTCTCTATTACCGGCAGCTCGGCAGAAGTATGTACTCCGGAAACAGCATAAGGCTCGAAGATGTATTCAATAAGAACGTATGCGACATCGATCATATTTATCCGCAGTCCAAAATCAAGGATGACAGTCTGGATAACAAGGTGCTCGTGTTCAAAACAGAGAATGCCGCCAAAACCGACGTTTATCCAATAAGCGCAGATATCCGCAATCGGATGAAAGAGTTTTGGACCGAGCTTAAAAACAAAAGGCTTATAAGCGAAAAAAAATACGAACGTCTGACCAGAAGCGTTCCGCTGACCACGGACGAATTGTCCGACTTTATCAGCCGTCAGCTTGTGGAAACCAGGCAAAGCACCAAAGCCGCGGCACAGCTGCTTAAACAAATGCTTCCAGACACCGAGATCGTATATGCCAAGGCCGGCAACGCAAACGACTTCAAAGACGAAAACAAAATAGTCAAGGTGCGCGAGCTCAATAATCTGCACCATGCCAAGGACGCTTATATAAATATAGTGGTCGGTAATGTATATAATACGAAGTTCGGACATGACGCGTCGGTATACTTCAGATCACACAATACGGAAAGCTATAATATCAAATATTTGTATACCAAAGATATTCCCGGGGCATGGCGGGTTGCGGATAAGGACAGGATAATAAAGACGGTGAAGAAAAATACCTGCCGCGTCGTCAGATTTACAAGCAACGGGCACGGGCAGTTGTTCAACGCTACGATCAAAACAGCGGGCGCCAACGACAATCTTATTCCGCTTAAAGCAAACGGAGCAATATCCGATACATCCAAATACGGCGGCTATGATTCCGCGACTACGGCATATTTTATGCTTGTAAAGAGCAAAGGCAAAAAAGATAAGACATTGCTGTCGCTCGAGGCGGTTCCTGTTTATGCAGATCTGCAATTTGCCGGGAACGTCGATCGCAAAGTCGCCTATTGCGTTGAAAAGCTCGGTCTGTGTGCGCCGGAAATTCTCATAGATAATATCAAGCTTAATACTTTGTTTTGTCTTGACGGCTCTTATGCATATATCCGTGGTAAGACCAATAAAAACATTATTTTATGTAATGCAAACGAATTGATTCTGGACGAGCAGAATACCGCATATCTTAAAAACATTTCCAATTATTTCAGGGACAAAAAGAAGCTGAATCGCAGCGAATTACTTGTGAGCGAAAAAATAAACGGCGAAGATAATCTGAAACTGTACGATGCGCTTATCGCAAAGTTGTCGTCCAAAGTATATTCCGGCCTTGGTGTCAGCGGGCAGGCTCCTATGCTGTCGGAAAAGCGTTGTAAGTTTATTGAACTTACATTGGAAAACCAGTGCAAAATTTTATGGGAAGTATTGAAGCTGATGCAATGTAACAGCTCGTTATCGGATTTTTCGTTAATAGGCGGCGTGCCGCATGCTGGTGGCATTGCGATTGGAAAATGTATTCAAGATAAAACAATTAAAATGATATACCAGTCTCCGACCGGATATTATCGCAGAGTTATCGATTTTTCGGAATTCTTATGAGCTGGCGCGTCGTTGTCGTTTCCGGTATATGCAAACTTGAGTATAAGCTCGGTTATCTCGTGTGCCGCGGCGAGGAAACCAAAAGGGTTTATATATCCGAGATTTCCACGCTTGTGATCGAATCCACGGCCGTATCGCTGACCTCGTCTCTGTTATGCGAGCTTATAAAAAATAAGGTCAATATCGTTTTTTGCGACGAGAAGCATAATCCGCATTCTCAGCTGAATGCGTTGTACGGCAGGCATGACTGCAGCGGGATTCTTCGGAAACAACTTTCCTGGCGTGAGGAAACGAAAAATGCCGTATGGGCGGAAATCGTGAGGCTTAAAATTGCCGGACAATATTCGTTTCTGCGGGATTTGGATTCGGAACAGGCGGCGTTGCTCGAAACTTATCTCGGAGATATCCGCGGCGCTGATATTACAAATAGGGAAGGGCATGCCGCTAAGGTATATTTCAACGTATTGTTCGGCCTGGATTTTCGCCGCGGAGACGACACGTTTATAAACGGCGCGTTGAATTACGGATACGCGATAATCCTTTCGGCGTTCAATCGGGAAATCGTCGCCTGCGGATATAATACGCAGCTCGGACTTTCGCACAAAAGCGAGTTCAATTCTTATAATCTCGCCTGTGACCTTATGGAACCGTTCCGGGTGTTGGTCGACAGATACGTGTTTTGTTCCGCAGTGGAAATGACGCCGGAATATAAACATTCTCTTTGCGATATTCTCAATCGCCAGGTCAGAATTTCCGGAGCAAACAATACCGTTTCGACGGCTATCGGTATATACTGCAAAAGCGTCTTCACGGCTTTGGAAACGGGAGACACGTCGGTCATAAAATGCTATGAGTTATAGATTTATGCGAGTTGTCGTATTTTTCGATCTGCCCGTCGATACTGCGGCGGACAGAAGCGAGTATCGCAGATTCAGAAAATTCCTTATCCGGAACGGATTTGTCATGATGCAGGAATCCGTTTATTCTAAGATAGTGCTTAACAATACGGCGGCGGTGGCGGTGCAGGAAAACGTCAGACTGCATAAGGCGGCGAAAGGATTGATCCAGATGCTGGTAATAACAGAAAGACAGTTCGAGCGAATGGAAATCGTTGTCGGCGAGCCGCAGAATGAGATAGTCGACAGCGACGAACGGCTGGTGATACTATGAAGCTGGCTCACGACGATTTCGAGAATATATTTTTCCTTACACCCGATACGGTCAATGTATTAATCATTGAGAGTGAGCGGGCTTTTTACGGATATTGCAATGAATTATATTGTCAGCTAAGCGGCGAACCGGGACGCTTTTGTTTGTCTCGCGATGATGAAGAAATCCCGCTTCCGAAAAATGCCGTGATGTTTACTGATCTGCTTGAATTTGACGCGGGAGATAAGAAAAGCACCGCAAAGCTGTATCAACAGCTGCAAGAAGCGGCAGAGAATAAATATGCCGACGACATGGTTCGCCTGCGTTTTGAAATGTTCGGATTATTGGACAAACTCGATGCCGAAAGCAGCTGCGGTATTTCTTATGATGAAAACACTGATTTTATTAGTATTCTCAAAGCCTTTGGCGTGAAAATAGCCGATGACGGTAATACCTTATCTGAGAAATTGGTTACCTGTCTTCATGCGCTGTCCGGGCTGCTGTCTTTCAAATGCTTTTTCTTTGTCAATCTGAAGACTATGTTGCCGCCGGAGGATCTTGCGCTGCTTTATCGTGAAGCGGAGCTTTGCGGATGGAATTTGTTTTTATTCGAAAATTCCGAGCGGCCGAAACTGAGCGGAGAAAAAACCAGGATAATTGATCGGGATTTGTGTGAAATAGTTGTGTAATCCGTTATGTTTTGATATAATAAACATATGATTTCGCCATATTGCCCTTGCGGATTTCTGCGAATGGTGAGCAAACATACTCAAATTTGAGGTTTGAGTATGGTGTAATCCTAAAGGGTAGTCAAACAAAGCAAGCGATGTGATTGATGAGTTTGTGGTTTGAGTATGGTGTAATCCTAAAGGGTAGTCAAACCAGAAGACTGGGCGAACCTGCTCATCAACGGTTTGAGTATGGTGTAATCCTAAAGGGTAGTCAAACACAGTACGCGATATTGTACACCCTGACGGCGTTTGAGTATGGTGTAATCCTAAAGGGTAGTCAAACTTATGAGAATTTAACTGGTAAAAAGGCGGTGTTTGAGTATGGTGTAATCCTAAAGGGTAGTCAAACTCCATTCCATGATTGTTTACTCCTTTTCAAGTTTGAGTATGGTGTAATCCTAAAGGGTAGTCAAACAAAATCTTCAAAAACGAGACGGAGCGGCACGTTTGAGTATGGTGTAATCCTAAAGGGTAGTCAAACAGCCGTACTCGAACCTGTGCAGGACGAGGAGTTTGAGTATGGTGTAATCCTAAAGGGTAGTCAAACGTTGGCAGACATCAAAAAAAGGTACGCGTTGTTTGAGTATGGTGTAATCCTAAAGGGTAGTCAAACAATACCGGGTGATTACAGAGATCATTGATCGTTTGAGTATGGTGTAATCCTAAAGGGTAGTCAAACTATTGACTTTTAGTTCAAATAGCGTTATAAGTTTGAGTATGGTGTAATCCTAAAGGGTAGTCAAACGCCGATATATCTTCGCAGTGCTATCAAAAGGTTTGAGTATGGTGTAATCCTAAAGGGTAGTCAAACGCTTGTCGAAAAGGAAGAGCCGGTAAACGTGTTTGAGTATGGTGTAATCCTAAAGGGTAGTCAAACGAAGCGTGCACGCCAAGTTGCACTTGAAGTGTTTGAGTATGGTGTAATCCTAAAGGGTAGTCAAACGTATGAAGTGTATGTATATATGACCGCAACGTTTGAGTATGGTGTAATCCTAAAGGGTAGTCAAACTACGCGCGGGATGTTCCGCGAGTTTCTCGCGTTTGAGTATGGTGTAATCCTAAAGGGTAGTCAAACCGACATTTTCGGGAAACATACCACCTTCGGTTTGAGTATGGTGTAATCCTAAAGGGTAGTCAAACCCATTGCCATAGCGTTATAACTGCCCCTTAGTTTGAGTATGGTGTAATCCTAAAGGGTAGTCAAACAAAATCCCGTCGAAAGTCTCCCAGAGCATAGTTTGAGTATGGTGTAATCCTAAAGGGTAGTCAAACGAGGGATAGCATGGAATATAAGCAAGAACCGTTTGAGTATGGTGTAATCCTAAAGGGTAGTCAAACCCCGCCCTCACGCTTCGATTGTATCACATAGTTTGAGTATGGTGTAATCCTAAAGGGTAGTCAAACTCACGGCCCGCGTGCTGAACGGAATGTGCGGTTTGAGTATGGTGTAATCCTAAAGGGTAGTCAAACCAAAGCGCATATAATAATATATAATATGAGGTTTGAGTATGGTGTAATCCTAAAGGGTAGTCAAACGATTTGAAGTGCTTAAATGCGAAGGGGGCCGTTTGAGTATGGTGTAATCCTAAAGGGTAGTCAAACAGTGATCGGGTCCTGGTAATATATGCTGTCGTTTGAGTATGGTGTAATCCTAAAGGGTAGTCAAACTCAAACCCGTTCACACTCTCAGCTCGTGCTGTTTGAGTATGGTGTAATCCTAAAGGGTAGTCAAACTATTGTGCGGATATCAAATCGACCCTCATTGTTTGAGTATGGTGTAATCCTAAAGGGTAGTCAAACATCAATTTCGGGCACTATAAATTTTTATAAGTTTGAGTATGGTGTAATCCTAAAGGGTAGTCAAACTATACAAATATCCCCATTATGATAGATACAGTTTGAGTATGGTGTAATCCTAAAGGGTAGTCAAACACCACTACCTTTCTGCGGAGCAGGCAGACAGTTTGAGTATGGTGTAATCCTAAAGTGTAGTCAAACACGCCATAGTTGTTGTACGAGCGGGTCAGGGTTTGAGTATGGTGTAATCCTAAAAGTAGCATTATCCTTATAGCGAAAAATCCGTCATATTTTGGCGGATTTTTTCATATATAGGACTATGGCAAAGAATCGCGGGGATCGGGCGGCGGCGCTCGGGGAGTACATAGTCAGAACGGGTGCGACGGTGCGCGCGGCGGCGGAAGTTTTCGGCATGGCGAAATCCACGGTGCATAAATACGTGACGGACGGGCTGGCGGCAATCGATCCGGCATTGGCGGCCGAGGTGCGGTGCGTGAACGCAACCTTGCCGAGCGGCACCTGCGGGGCGGGGAAGCCACGCGGCGCAAATTTCTGCACGCGGATGAGACCGGGAAAGACTCGTAAGGCGGTACGCCGTGGCGTCATTGCGTGCCACGGCGCATAATCCGCTTCTTGTGAGCGGGAAATATAAAGGCGCAAATATTTCTTTCCGAAAAACAAAGTCGATTCCGCACTGTACCGAAATCGACTTTGTCCGTTTGTTTTTTAATTGATTTTACATGTATCTGCGCATGGCGTCCGCGCGCCTGAAGCTTTACGCCTTGATATTCAGTCTGCTGTTGGCTTCGAAAAGTATGCCGACGGTGCCGCGGTTGATATGCGCTCCGATGACCGGGCCTATCCAGCCGATCTGCACCTTCGAACCGAACCGCTTTTCGATAGCGGCTTTCGCTTCCTCCGCCTTGTCGAGCGCGTCCGCATGGGCGATCCATATTTTTTTGTTCGCCGGGTCGGTGCAATACTCCTCGATGTGATCGAGCACGGTTTTGAGCGCCTTCTTCCAGCCGACCGGCTTTTTATACACGCACAACTTGCCTTCCTCGTTGAACACAATGATGGGTTTGATTCCTATCATCGTGCCCATGACCGCGCTTGCCGCGCTTATGCGTCCGCCGCGTTTGAGGTGGAAGAGGTCGTCGACGATGATGTATACCTGTATGCGGTGTGGATATACGGCGAGCGCTTCGGCGGCATCCGCGGCGCTTACGCCGCTGTCGCGCAGTTCGATCGCCTTTTCGTATACGGGCGCCTCCGCCTGCGTCGCGCCGAGCGAGTCGACGACGTATACGTGTACGCCTGGATGCTTCTCCATAAAGCTTTCGGCAGCCTTGCACGCCGAAGTATAAGTCTGCGACAGACCGCTTGACAGCGTGATGTGCACGATGTCCTGCTTGTCCTCGGCGTATACCTTTTCCCAGAACTCCTCGTGCGCGAACGGGTTGATCTGGCTTGTGACCGGCATGGAGCCGTTTTTAAGGTCGTCATAGAATTTTTTGTATTCGTCCTCTCCGGATGCGAAATCCTCGATCGTCACCCCGTCGACGGTGTATGTCAGGGGAATGATTCTGATACCGAGCTCGTCCGCTCTTGCGCGGAACACGTCTATCGCGCTGTCCGATGTCAACGTAAACATAGTAGAAAAATACCTGTCCTGTTTTTATTTAAGCAGTCTCCCACTTATGTATTAGTATATAATAAATTTTAGTATAATTCAAGTCTTTTCGTATGAAATTCGCAAAAAGACGGATTCGGACGCGCCGCGCGGGACGCAAAGAAGCGCCGCGCCGCCCGCGCGATATTTTTTTGCGGAAATCTTGCTCGCGGCGGCGCAAAACGCTTGACTTTCGTTTGCCGTATCTGTTATTATAAGGAGCACCCGAAAAGCGGGGTGCTCTTTTTTAGTGCGCCGGCACGTACAAAAGAGCAAATAACACGGAGGCTGATAATGGCTAACACCAGCAGAAACAAGATAACTCTCGCGTGCACCGTATGCAAGCAGAGGAACTACGACACGTTCAAGAACAAGAAGAACGATCCCGACCGTATCGAGATCAAGAAATACTGCAAGTTCTGCAAAACCCACACCGTCCATAAGGAAACCAAGTAAGGAGCGGTTCGATGGCTAAGGATAACAAAAACAATCAGACCAAAAAGGTCAATCCGATCGTGGCTACTTTCGGCGAACTCAAGCAGGTGAGCTGGCCCACTTTCGGGCAGACGATGAAACGTCTGGGCGCGGTGCTCGTCGTCACGCTGGCTTTCCTCGTCGTGCTCATCGGCGTGGACAGCCTGCTCGGCTTCATCTACCGCGAACTGTTCTCGCTGACCACGAACGACGACATTTACCTGCAGGTTACGCAGATGGTCGCGCTTATCGTCGGCATAGTACTCGTGGTTGCGGCAATCGCCGGAGTGATAGCATACAAAGTCGTCAAAGCCAGAAACAGCAAAAAGGATTGACAAATGGGCATCGAGAATGCAAAGTGGTATGTTCTCCACACCTATTCCGGTTATGAAAACCAGGTGGAGATGAACCTCAAAATGGTCTTCGAGAAGAATAATCTCACCGACCGTCTTTTCGAGATTACCATTCCCATGGAAGAAGTGCTCGAGGAGAAGAACGGCAAGAAAAAGCTCGTCAAGCGCAAGATGTATCCCTGCTACGTCCTCATCAAGATGGATTACGACAACAGCATGTGGCACATCATAACGCAGACGCGCGGCGTGACCGGTTTCGTCGGTCCGCAGGGTCGTCCGCTCCCGCTTACCGAGGACGAAATCCGCAGAATGCACCTCGAAAAGGTCGTCGCCAAGACGGATTACAAGCCGGGCGACACGGTGAAGATCATTTCCGGACCTCTCGAAGATTTCGTCGGCAAGATAGAAACCATAGACGCGGAGAACCAGAAGTGCCGCGTGTCCGTATCCATGTTCGGCCGTCAGACGCCGGTGGATCTGGAACTGTATCAGATAGAGCCCGCTTCGGAAGACTGAGCGGCAGGAAAGTTATAATTCGGGAGAATCGCAAGATTCGTTATCACCGCGATTATATAATGAAAATTATATAAGGAGTAAACAATGGCAAAGAAATTGCAGGCGGTCGTCAAGTTGCAGCTTCCCGCAGGCAAAGCCACCCCGGGACCTCCCGTCGGTTCGTCCCTCGGTCCCCACGGTATAAACATACCCGGCTTTACCAAGGAATTCAACGAGAAGACCAAGAATCAGGAAGGCATGATCATCCCCGTGGTGATCAGCATCTATTCGGACAGAAGCTTCACCTTCATCATGAAGACTCCTCCCGCGCCCGTTCTCATCAAGAAGGCGCTGGGCATCGAGTCCGGCTCGGCCAAGCCCAACAAGGACAAGGTCGGCAAGCTGACGATGGCGCAGGTGGAAGAGATAGCCAAGGTCAAACTTCCCGACCTCAACGCGGGCAGTCTGGAAGCGGCTGTCAGCATGATAAAAGGCACGGCGCGCTCCATGGGCGTCGAGGTCGAAGGTTAAGGAGGGCGCAATGAAACTCGGTAAGAATTACAAAGCGTCCCTCGCCGAAGTGGACGTAAAGAAAGCATACGATCCCGACGCGGCGGTCGCAAACGCAATCGCTACCGCAAAGGCCAAGTTCGACGAAACCATCGAACTGCACGTGCGTCTGGGTGTCGATCCCCGTCAGGCGG
>ERZ779866.2934-NODE-2934-length-14484-cov-4.747869_pt1 | contig 14484 bp, 15 predicted proteins | sample MGYA00511248_ERZ779866 | MGnify/ENA primary metagenome ERZ779866 (study PRJEB29588, sample SAMEA2155758) | human gut metagenome | biome: human gut; feature: human-associated habitat; material: faeces | place: Denmark | collected 2008/2010 ... | reverse complement strand
ATATTCGCCAGAATATACTCTTCACGCGTGTAAGGTTGACTTGACACGAACCAAATAAATGGTATAATAGATGTAAGGTTAGCTTGACATAGCATTGGAGGTGGTTTGGAGTTGAAAAATCGAGTGCGACAGCTCCGCGAGGAACAGGGGCTAACGCAAAAGCAACTGGGCGAAAAGGTTAATGTTTCCCGGCAAGCAATCAATGCAGTAGAAACGGGAAAATTTGATCCGTCACTTTGGTTAGCTTATGACATTGCCCAGCTATTTAATAAGAGTATTGAGGAAGTGTTTGATTTTAAGGAGAGCGAGCGGAAATGAGATGGTTGAAAAACCCTATGGCAAATGCGGTATATGTTGCCTTAATCACAGCTATTTATGCTGCAATATTTATTGTTTCTTCTGAATTTGTAATGAGCTACGAAAATCTTCTTTCTGACAGCGGGTGGGCTTCGTTTATCATATCCCAAAATATGAAATTTGTGGGAATCGGCATGATTGGTGTTGCCATTATTGTTGATACCTTATCGGCACTCAGAAGAAAACGATATGACGAATATCAAATTGTTTTATTGGAGAAAGTTTTTCTGTTTAATGGCCTTTTTACGGCGGTATTGTTTCCGCTTTCGTTGGTTGTACTTATACTCGCACCGATGTATTTTGTCGAAACCATTTTTGCGCTAATCCTCTTTCAATGGGGAGTTATGGCGATCACAGAACTATTGTATCTAATCACCAATTACAAAGTTTAATCAAGGCTGAAAGGAGTTTTGACTATGTGGTTTATTTGGATTATGTGGGTGATTGTGGCACTCGCTATTATTGCAACGATTATCTTGTTGACTGGTAAAGGGAGTATGTTGGTTTCTGGATTTAACACTAAAAGCCCCGAAGAACGTGCGAAATACGATAAGAAAAAGGTAAGCAAGCAGGCTGGTTCGATCATGGTTTTTGTCGATATTGGATTGCTGGCCTTAACTTCATACATTCACTTTCGGGCGATCCCGGCGATACAGAATAACACTATTTCGGACTATGGCACAGAAATAACTATTGTCGCGCTGGGTATCTGTGTATATATCATTGTTATCGGCATTTGGGCTGCTATGCGTGGCTTCAAGAACTGCAAGAATGACGGTACAAAACAATGATCGAAACATGGATATAGTGTCCAGTATGCGATTCCAAAACGCGAGTACGAATACGGGAAGATACAGTTCTTGAAAACTTCCCGTTGTATTGTCCCAAACCATCAGAGGGACAGGAACACCGGCTCTTTTATTGGGTACACTTTGAAAGCCACCATACCTGTCACCATGGCTTCATTCTACTTTCATCATACGGTATCCCACACCAATATGTGTTTGAATATATTGTGGAGACTCCTCTGTTGGCTCCAGTTTTTTTCGCAATGTTGCCATAAATACCCGCAGCGAAGCCACATCGTTATCCCAACTGCGGCCCCAGATATTTTGTGTGATAAAGGTATGGGTCAGTACCTTGCCAACATTCTTGGACAGCAGGCACAACAACTTATACTCAATGGGCGTCAGGTGCAGTTCGTCCTCTCCCAGATAAGCGCACCCCCCAGCATAATCCACTTTCAGTTTACCATTCACAAATACAGAACTGGCGGTTGCCATTTCCGCAGTCATCATGGCGAGTCTGCGCTGCGTCACTCGGAGTCGGGCCAATAATTCTTCTACTGAAAAGGGTTTTGTCAAATAATCGTCCGCTCCGGCATCCAGCGCCTTGATTTTATCGTTATCCTCGCTTCGGGCGCTGATTACAATAATCGGAACATTGGACCAGGAGCGTACCGTTTGAATGACTTGAACGCCATCCATATCCGGCAAGCCCAAATCCAGTAAGATGATTTCAGGATTGTGCGATGTGGCCTCCGTAATGGCTGTCGAGCCATTGGGCGCTACCACATAACGATAATCATTTGTTTTCAATGTGGTTGTAATGAGATTTCGTACAGATGGGTCATCCTCAACCACTAATATCAAAGGTTTATTCATGAAGTTCTACCTCCCCGGCGGGTAATGTAAATGTGAACACAGTGCCATTGGGCTGATTGTCTGATACGGAAATCGTGCCGCCGTGGGCGGTCACGATCGACTTACAGAGGGACAGCCCCAATCCAAGGCTTCTACGGCTATCGACCACTTTATTGGCCCCACTATAAAACATATCGAAAATACGAGGCTTCTGCTCATCGGGAATCCCAGGCCCATTATCGGCAACTGAAACGATGACCCATTTGTTCTTCTGCTCAGTGTGTATTTCGATTACCGAACCGGCAGGGGTATATTTGATGGCGTTATCCACCAAATTGATAATAACCTGAACGATCAGCTTCGCATCAATGTGGGCAAGGATAAAGTCTTTACCGCTGGTCACACGAATGGTGTGTTCTTTACTCTTTCTGTTGATGTGCTTCAGTGCTTCAGAAACGACCTCATCCATGAGTTCGATACTTCGAGTTAGATTGACCTGTCCGCCCTCAATTCGTGTGACTGCCAACAGGTTTTCAACGAGATTAATCAGCCACATGGAATCGTCATAAATATCGGTAAAGGTCTGCTCCCGCAATGCATCGTCCATCTTTTTATAATTTGCAAGCAAATTGCCTGCGCTGCCGGAAATCGCTGTCAAAGGGGTTCGAAGATCATGAGAGATTGCCCGCAGCAGGTTGGCACGAAGCTGTTCATTTTGTGCCAGGACAGCCGCTTCCTCCTTCTCCTTGGCATTTTTGATGTTTTCCAGCGCCAATGCGCACTCGCCAAGAATAGATAGGAGTACGCTGTTTTCGAAAGAGTCCAGCGGAATACCGTTCACCGCAATACCAGCCACTCCATATACATGCTGGTTGACCCGAATCGCAAGGTATAAACACTTTGCACTGGACAATGTATCTGTTGTGGCACCGGCGTGTTTATTGTTTCGGAAGGCCCAATCGGCGACTGCTTTCTCGTTCTCAGAAATTAAATCTTCCTGAATGCTATTAACAGCACGAAAAACGTTAGGGGTGGCAAGTTCTTTACCATCAGACAGGTAGACGACAATATCTTTTTTCAGCAGCTTCATGAGCTGCCCTGCCGTAGCGGTGATTACCGCATTCTCATCCTGCTCTTTTTGCAGAAGCTGGTTGGTTTCAAAAAGAATCTTTGTACGGTAAGCTGTATGGGCAGATTGTTTCGCATTTTCTTTCAGCCGGGTAGCGAGAGATCCGGAAAGCAGTGTTACTATAAACATAATGGTAAAGGTAACAATATAGTTCGGATCGTCAAAATGGAATGTCAGTCTCGGAGTGGTAAAAAAGAAATTGAAAACCAGCACACTGACAACCGAGGTCAGAATCCCGCACAGTCGGTTGGTTGTGATTACAGCGGTCACAAGTACGCCTAATATGTAAACTGCGATAATATTACTCTCCGTGAACCCAAGAGCGTCAAAGCCACAGCCAATTAGTGTAGCTACCAGCAATACGACGATACTCTTCAGAACATCACGCAGGGGCATCGCATCTACCTGCGCCTTACTCTTTTTTTCCTGATAGCTGGTTTCTGTGCTGGCATCCGGTATCACATGAATATCCAGATTAGGTACGCTGGAAATCAGGCGTTCCGTCAAGGTGGGCTTGCTGAAAATATTCTTTCGTGCAATGGTACTTCGTCCAATTACGATTTTTGAGATGCCGGAAAGGCGGGCAAATTCCACAATCTGATAAGGCACGTCATCGCCATAACTTGTCTCAATCGCAGCGCCAAGTTGCTGGGCCAGACGCTTATTATCCTGCAAACGCTTTTTATCATCGTCACTCATCGCCGCTGTATTTGGCGTTTCCACATAAAGAGCGGTAAATGTTCCCCGAAAGGCTCTTGCCATCCTTGCAGCAGTCCGAATGATTTTTGCGTTGGATGGCGACGAGGAAAGACATGCCAGAATGCGCTCGTCTGTATGGTAATCGCCTCGGCTCTGTACTCTGGCGCTTTCCGTCAGCAAGTTCACCCGGTCGGCGCACCGACGGAGGGCGATTTCCCGCAATGCGGTGAGATTTTCCAGCGTGAAGAAATTAACTGTTGCCCGTTGCGCCTGATCTTCCCGGTACACATTTCCACTTGCCAGTCGTTCCAGCAACTCCGCAGGCTCAATATCCACCAGTTCTACCTGATCTGCTTGATCAAAGGTGGAATCCGGAATGCGCTCCCGCACAAGAATTCCGGTGATAGAGGCTACTGTATCGTTGAGACTCTCGATATGTTGGACATTTACAGTCGTATAGACATCAATTCCGGCATTTAGCAGTTCCTGAACATCCTGATACCGCTTCGTGTGCCGACTGCTTTCGGCGTTGGTATGGGCCAACTCATCTACCAGTATGAGCTGGGGATTTCGCTTGAGCGCAGCATCAATATCAAATTCACGAAGGGCCATTCCTTCGTAAGCAACTTGTTTCACAGGAAGCTGCTCCAAGCCGTCCAGAAGTGCCATCGTCTGGGGTCGGGCATGGGGTTCTATGTATCCAGCAACCACATCGATGCCACGCTCCTTAGCCTGATGAGCCGCCTGAAGCATGGCATAGGTCTTTCCGACACCTGCGGCATAACCGAAAAAGATTTTGAGTTTTCCGCTTTTCTTAGTGGATGCATCGTTACGGATCGCACGAAGAAGCTGATCCGGATCTTGTCTTGGCAGTTCCATTTTAACCCTCCTCGTATAATAAGTTTGTAAGCAAGAAAAACAGCTTACAGACTTATTCTTTTTTTGGTATAAATGGTAAGGATTTCTACGAGGCACTCCCCTCATCCCGATTCCCATCTATACAATTGACAGTTACATTTCTATATAGGTAGATCCTGTGATATGATATCAGGCAGAGTCTGATGTCCGAAGGCACTGCTCAACCTCCTTTCAGCCGGCTTTGTCCGCGACTGCTTCGAAAGCATTCAGCCTGGCTCATACGGCACATTCCGCTGACACAGAAGTTTCATCCCCAGCCGTTAGCCCCAGCAAAAATGGCTGACTGGGTGCATGCTCATTACGCGAGGGTTCGGTCACCGTATGCCGCACAGGATAAACCTTTTGCTTCAGGCTTCACAAATCCTTATCGGAATGGAGGTGATATCATGTTAAAGATCAACTATATGTCCACCTTGTTTGTTGGTATTGATGTAAGCTCAAAATCCAATTCTGTCTATGCCATGGACTTTGAGGAAAACAAATATCTCTCAACATCCTTTGGCAATAACCAGCCGGGCGCTGATGAGCTTGTAAATAGGATCGCCGCATGTATGCAGAAGCATAAAAATCTGGATACGCTTCTTATCGTCCTGGAATCTACTTCTGTGTACAGTGTCCATATTTCAAACTTCCTGGCTTCCAGCGAGGTCCTCATGCCCTACAAGCCCTACGTCTTCTGTGTAAACCCAAAGGCCACTGCGAACTACCGCAAGTCCTATATCGGAATGGAAAAAACCGATCCCACAGATGCCTATCTCATTGCGGACTTTGCAAGGGTAGGCCGTACCAAAAAGCTGGAACCATGGCGCGGCGGGCAGTTCATTGCACTGAAACGTCTGACAAGGCACCGTATGCACCTTTCTGAATGCATCACCAGAGAGAAGACCTATATGCTGAGGTATCCAAACATCAGCACAAAAGAGCACTCGCGCTTACATCTCGTAAATTTGTACGACTCGTTTTTGGATTGCTGGCCAAAAACCAACTGTACACCGGCGAAAAGCTGGACACCGAACACAATACCGGATCAAACTGACATTCGGTTTTTTTTAATACATACCGAAGGTCTATTAAAGTTACCCTTTTTTCTGAAAAACACATCAAAATCTTCTTTAAAAAGTTCTTGACATATCACCAGAATGCTATCTGTCACTCAAGTAAAAGCGATTCCCTTTTTTAATATTATAACACACAACGTCAAAACCTACATCTGCGACGGATCCACGGCAAATTTGTTCAGGCATCCAATGAAAAAATCGACGACAGGTGATTTTTTGGAATCCCTCCATAGTGCTATTTGTGTGATTTGATTCTGGGTAATCGGCTCAATGGGCAAGCCAGCATATTCCATCACAACTGGGGCGCAACGAAGAAGCACCATCCGTACATTATAATGAGTTTTTTTTGATATGTCTGTATTCTCTGGTTAAAAAATTATGTCCAATTTTTGTGTTTTCAGTTCTCTGCACAATTCACTTTCTTCTCCGCTGAAAGTATGGATAGAGACATCCGGATGCTGCTTTCCGTAAGTCTCGAAAGCATCTGCGAGACCGCCTGCCATGAATGGGTTGGAAAAACCAATTCGCAAGCTGTTTTCGCCGTAAGTCAGAGCAGTTTCTTGTCTATTCCGATTGTTTTCCAGAAAAACATCCAGTTTTATCATCAGAAAATACCCAAAAATAAATATGGCTGATGTACTTACAAGTAAAATAACATCCTGCATGGATTCACCCCCCAATTCCTTTGATTTTTCTTAAGGCAACACCGCACAATTGTGCCTGCGAGTCTCAGCCGTCTTTTTGCCACACTTCTTCAGTTTGAAAAACGAGAAATACATACAGTATTCCTTCGTTTTCCAAACTTTGAATTGGGACAAAAATCCTGGCTGAGCCTTCTTGTCAAATTATGCGGTGTTGCCTTAAAATCAAGTATGAAAGCACTTTTGCAAATTTCTGTTACTTCCCAACGCCAACATGGTATCTCCTGCTTTCAGCACTGTGTCTGAAGAAATAGATAACTCCAGCTTGCCGCTTTTCTTGATTCCCATAATGTTAATATTGAATTTTTTACGAATATCAAGCTCTCCAATCGAATGGTCCGCCCAATCTTTGGGAATGGGAATCTCAAACATGGCATGATTTTCATCCAGTTCTATGTAATCGAGAATGTGATCCGCACTGTAACGGATTGCTGTCCACTTTGCGAGCTGTTTTTCTGGGTAGACTACTTCATCTGCACCGTTATGCAGCAAAAATTTTTCCTGAACATCAGTTGCAGCTCTGGAAACTACAAACCTCGCTCCTAATTCACTGAGCAGAGAAGTTGTTTCCAATGAACTTTGAAAGTTGTTGCCGATGGCCACAATGCATACATCATAGTTGCGAACACCGAGAGATTCCAAGAAATCGGCATTCGTACTGTCTCCAATCTGTGCATTGGTAACAAGGGGCAGAACAGCCTCTACACGTTCCTCCGAAGTATCTACCGCCATCACTTGATGACCCAAATGATTTAAGTGCAGGGCAATATGCTTTCCAAATCGCCCCAGACCAATTAGAAGAATTGATTTCATAATGTCACCTTTATCCTACTGTTATTTTTTCCTTTGGTAGTTTTGAAACTTTCTTTTGTGCACTGGACAAGGCCGCAAAAATCAATGTAAGGCCACCTACTCGCCCAAAAAACATCAGCAGAATCAAAACACTCCGTGAGAGCAGATTCAGTTCCGGTGTAATCCCCAGAGACAGTCCGACTGTGCCAACAGCCGAGGCAGTTTCAAAAAGGCAGGGAAGCATGGGAAGTCCTTCGGAAACGCTGATGATAAGGCCACCGGTACAACATAGCGTAATATACATTAGCGAAATTGTCGCTGCGTTTTTTACGACATCATCATCGATGCGACGTCCAAAGAGGTGTGCATTTTCTCTGCGCCGAAAGGTGGAAATTGCAGTAGTAAACAAAACAGCAATGGTTGTTGTTTTCAAACCGCCTGCGGTAGACCCGGGACTACCGCCGATCAGCATCAGCGCAATGGTGATAAATTGTCCCGCCTCACTTAAATCCGTTAATTCCACCGTATTAAAACCCGCCGTTCGTGGTGTCACAGCTTGAAAAAGAGAAGATAAAAGCCGTTCCTTTCGGGTAAGATCAGCAAACTCAAAAAAATAAAAGTACATTGCCGGAGCGATCAATAAAACCGCTGTGGTACAAAGAATCACTTTGCTCTGCATCCGGTATTTGCGCAAATGCAATCGATTTGTCCGAATATCATCCCAAGTCAGAAAGCCGATGCCGCCAAACACAATTAAGAACATAATCGTAAAGTTTATGACTGGATTCGCTGCATAGCTGGTCAGGGAGGAAAAGGGAGTGCGCACACCCAACAGATCAAAGCCTGCGTTGCAAAAAGCGGACACGGAATGAAACAGTGCCATCCAAAGGCCAATTTTTCCGAAGTCACGGCAAAACACCGGCGCCATCACGGCTGCACACAGCAGTTCCGTCACCAGTGTCACCCTGACGATAAAGCCAGTCAGGCGAACGATTCCGCCTACCTTTGGCGCTGAAATCGCCTCCTGCATGGTACTGCGCTGCATCAAAGAAATCTTCCGCCCGGAAATCATTGCAAAGGATGCGGCTACGGTAATAACCCCCATGCCTCCAATCTGAATCAGCAGTAAAATGACAAACTGGCCGAAGGCCGACCAGTATGTTGCCGTATCATGTATAATGAGTCCGGTTACACAAACTGCTGAGGTAGAAGTAAACAATGCATCCGAGAAAGGCGTTGCCAGTCCGCTGCGGCTGGAAAACGGCAACATTAAAAGGAAGGTGCCGAAAAGGATCACACCGGAAAACCCGAGAATGATAATTTGAAACGAAGTCAACTTCCTTTTTAACAACATTACTCCCATAACTGCAATCCTCCTTTATACCCCTTTATGTGTCCTTAATCATAAATCAAAGGGAGTAAAGAAGGAAAAAGAGAATGCGTATCTGTATTAAGACCGTCTAAAGATGCAGGACTTATTCTTTTTTATCACGAGCTTGTGCCAGAAATTCGATCAGCCGTTTCCTTGTCAGAATCCCGCATAGAACATTCCGGCTATCAACGATGGGGACAAAATTCTGATTCAGCATTGAAGTTACAACCTGCTCGGAATCTGCATCTATTTGTAACGCAGGACAAAAATCTCTGCGAACAATGCTGCCAAGTCGGTATCCCTCCTGTACTTTCAAGTCTGTTGTCTGGCAAACAAGAAGGTGGCGGAGGAAATCTCCCTCCGTCACGCTTCCAATATACTGTTCCTGATCATTCAGTACCGGAACAGCGGTATAGCCATGTACCATAAACCGTTCCAATCCCTGACGAATCGTATCCTTTTCATGAAGAAATACAGTGGAGATTTTGGGAATCATGATTTTAGCTATGTTCATTTCACCCCTCCAGAATACCGTCCAGCATCAGATTGACCTCCAACACATTAACGGTTTCTTCGCCAAAGATGCCAAGGAATCGACCGTCGGTGCAGTTTTGGATGATCTCACGCACTTCATCTTCGGTCATATCATTTGCCTTTGCAATGCGTGCTACCTGATATTCCGCTGCTGCCGGGGAAATATGGGGATCAAGCCCACTGCCGGAACAAGTAACAAGATCCACCGGAACGGCTGTTTCATCCATATCTGGGTCAGCAGCCCGGAGCTTTTCCACCCGCTCTGCCACGAGCTGTGCATACTCCTCACTTGCCGGAGAGAGGTTGGAGGGAGCGGCGTACATCAGTGCCTTTCCGTTTTCATCCGTATAGGTTGAAACATCAATATTCATAATGCGCCCCCACATATGGGCTTCATCTGTATATTGCTGCCCAAGTAATTCACAGCCATATTTTTTCCCGTCTACTTCAATGATGCTTCCGTCTGCATTGTCCGGGAAAATTAGCTGAGCAATTCCTGTGACAACACCCGTATAGATCACGCCGCACAGCAGAGTAAAGATTAAAAAGATCATACCTGCCTTTGGTAATACACTTTTTATTGTTTTCATGATATATCCCCTCCTTATACCAGGCCGGTGAACACCAGCAGAACATCAATCAGTTTCACAAAGATAAAGGGAGCCGCCAGACCGCCCAGACCATAAACCAGCAGGTTCCGTGACAGCAGCTTTCCAGCAGCAACTTCACGATATTTCACACCTTTTAGCGCCAACGGAATGAGCGCAATAATGATGAGTGCATTATAAATAATCGCAGAGAGGACAGCGCTTTGCGGGGAATGCAGCCCCATAATATTCAGAGCAGACAGTCCCGGATAAAGTCCCATAAACAGCGCCGGAATAATGGCAAAGTATTTTGCCACATCGTTGGCAATGGAGAAGGTAGTCAGGCTGCCTCGTGTCATCAAAAGCTGTTTGCCGATGCGCACAATGTCGATCAGTTTTGTGGGGGAAGAGTCCAAATCCACCATGTTGCCTGCTTCTTTGGCTGCTTGTGTGCCGCTGTTCATGGCAACTGCAACATCTGCTTGTGCCAAAGCCGGAGCGTCGTTGGTGCCGTCGCCTGTCATGGCGACCAAATGACCCTTGGCTTGAAAATCACGAATCATTGCCAGCTTTCCTTCCGGCGTTGCTTCCGCAAGGAAGACATCCACACCGGCCTCGGCAGCAATGGCCGCAGCAGTAATCGGATTGTCGCCGGTGATCATAATGGTCTTGATGCCCATTTTCCGCAGATCTGCGAATTTCTCCTTCACACCCTGCTTGATAATATCCTTCAAATAGATAACGCCGAGAATCTTGTGGTTCTTAGCCACAACCAGAGGTGTGCCGCCCTTGGACGCAATAGACTTGACAACTCGATCACAGTCTGGAGAATACATTCCGCCTGCATGGGTCACATAACTCTGCATGGCATCTGCTGCGCCTTTTCGGATTTCGTTGCCGTCAAAGTCGACGCCGCTCATACGAGTCACGGCAGTAAATGGAACAAAGTGCATATTCTTGTCCTGAAGGCTTCTGCCACGAATTCCAAACTGCTCCTTTGCCAGCACAACAACGCTTCTGCCCTCGGGGGTTTCATCGGCCAGAGAAGAAAGCTGAGCGGCGTCCGCCAGTTCCTGAATATCAACACCATCTACCGGAATGAACTCCGATGCCTGTCGATTGCCCAGGGTGATTGTTCCGGTTTTGTCAAGCATCAGAATGTCTACATCACCGGCGGCTTCAATGGCACGTCCACTCATGGCCAGAACATTTGCCTGGTTCAGTCTGGACATACCGGCAATACCGATGGCGGAAAGCAAGGCACCAATGGTAGTAGGCGCAAGGCACACCAACAGCGCTACCAGAGTTGTTACAGAGGTGGGATTCTCAATTCCCGCCAGCTTTGCAGAAAAAATGGAATAAGTGTAGAGAGAGACTGTCACCAAGATAAAGATAATGGACAAGGCTACCAGAAAAATCTGCAAAGCAATTTCGTTGGGCGTCTTCTTCCGGGCAGCACCTTCTACCATCGCAATCATCTTGTCCAGAAAGCTTTCTCCGGCTTCGTTGGTCACTCTGACAACAATCCAGTCCGACAGTACAGTGGTGCCGCCGGTTACAGCGCTGCGGTCGCCGCCTGCCTCACGAATTACAGGAGCGGATTCGCCGGTGATGGCGCTTTCATCCACAGATGCCGCACCTTCTATGACTTCACCGTCTGCCGGAATCTGCTCTCCGGCTTTGACAATCACCAGTTCCCCTTTTTTCAGCAGGGCGGATGGAACCACAGTCACGCTGTCCTTCTGCGATACGGAGGGAATTTTATGTGCGTCCACATCCTTTCGGGATGCCCGGAGAGAATCTGCCTGTGCTTTACCACGACCTTCTGCAATGGCCTCGGCAAAGTTGGCAAATAGCACGGTAAACCAAAGGATAATGGCAATCGCCAGTGTATATCCGCTTGGAGCGTCTTTTAACCCGAACAGGGATACCACCCAAAGGATACTGGTCAAGATCGCAGACACAAAAACCAGAAACATGACCGGGTTTTTTGCCTGTGTTTTCGGACTTAATTTCACAAAAGAATCTTTCATTGCCCTGCCGAGCATTTTCCGGTCGGCAAAAGCGCTTTTCTGTTTTGTACGCATATCTGTAAACCTCCTTTACGCAATGCTGCCAAAGAACTCAGCAAGCGGACCAAGGGCAAGCGCCGGGAAGAAGCTCAGCGCACCGATCAGCAATACCACAACAATCAGCAGGAAAACAAACATTCCATTTGTGGTAGACAAGGTGCCCGCAGTCGTGGCAATTTTCTTTTTCCCAGCCAGGCTGCCTGCGATTGCAAGTGTGCCGATGATGGGCAGAAACCGGGCAAAGAGCATCATCAGCCCCAGGCTTACATTCAGAAATACGGTATTCGCATTGAAACCGGCAAAGGCAGAGCCGTTATTGCCGCCACAGGATGAGTAGGCATACAGCATTTCAGAGAAACCGTGGGCACCGCCGTTATGCAGGCTATCCATGACAGAGGGTACTACAGCGGCAAGGCCGCTGCCGACCAGAATTGCAATGGGCGTTGCAAGGCAAACCAGTACCGACCATTTCATCTCATAAGGCTCAATTTTCTTGCCAAGGAATTCCGGAGTGCGGCCTACCATCAGGCCAGCAATAAACACCGCCAGAATGGCAAAAGCAAGCATACCGTAAAGGCCGCAGCCCACGCCGCCGAAAATAACCTCGCCGAGCTGCATCAGCAGCATAGTCACCATACCGGCAAGCGGCGTGTAGCTGTCATGCATGGAATTTACAGAGCCATTAGAAGCTGCTGTGGTGAAGGCTGCCCAGGTAGAGGACGCTGCAATGCCGAAGCGAGTCTCCTTACCCTCCATATTGCCGCCCGCCTGTTCTGCCATTGACATATTGACTGCGCCGTTTTGTGCAAGCTGGGATGTGCCAGCCTGTTCCGTGACGGCGATGCAGCCCAAGGCAACAACCAGGCAGAGGAACATTGCCATAAAGATTGCAATACCCTGCTTCTTGTTCTTTACCGCAGAACCGAATGTGAAACACAGTGCCGCCGGAATCAGCAGAATGGAAATCATTTCGATCAGATTGGTAAAGGCATTGGGATTTTCCAAAGGATGTGCGGAGTTGACGCCCATATAACCGCCGCCGTTGGTGCCGGTCTGTTTGATTGCGACCTGGCTGGCCGCAGGACCCATCGGTACGAACTGCTCGGTGACGATCTGTGCATTCGAAACGATTTCGCCATCTACAGTGACGGTTTCGGTGTCTAAGTCAATTACCGCATCCTCAAGGATTTCGCCTTCTGCACTGACGGCAATCGGTTCTACAAGGGATACTGTTTCTGCACTTTTCAGGTTCTGAATCACGCCGCCGCCTACCAGCAACAGAGAAATGACCAGATTCAGCGGGAGCAAGATGTGAACCACAATGCGGGTCAAGTCCACCCAAAAGCTTCCCAACCCGGAGGATTTCACCTTGATAAAGCCACGGATCAATGCAAATAGAACGGCGATACCTGTGGCTGCGGAAACAAAGTTCTGAACAGTCAGACCTAAAGCCTGAGTGAGATAACTCAATGTGGATTCACCGGAATATGCCTGCCAGTTTGTATTGGTAATGAAACTTGCAGAAGTGTTAAATGCCAAATCCCATTTCACACCGGAAAGATTCTGCGGGTTTCCGGGAAGAACTCCCTGCAGAAGTTGAAGCAGGAACAGAAAAACAAGCCCGATACCGGAAAAAATCATTACACTTACCGCATATTTTTTCCATGTCATCTGTTCTTCTCTGTCTACACGCATAACCTTGTAAATCAGGTTTTCGCACGGTGTCAGAACTTTGGACAAAAAAGTTTTCTCGCCGCTCATGACGTTTTTTATGTATGCGCCCAGCGGAATTGCCAAAACAACCAGAATGGCAAGGTATAAAACATACTGAATCATGGTGCTCATGCCTGATCATCTCCCTTCATTAAAATATAGACATACCACAGCAGCATTGCTGCCGCACATACACCTATGAGTGCAATTAGCATTTGCATAAGATTCATCCTCCTTTTTTGCTGTCCCCAATATCATAAAACCTTTCTTCTAAAAATGGCATTAGTCATCTTTTGTGCGTTTAAAGATGAAATAAAGATTACAACCAACCCAAAAGCCATGCCATAGGAAAGGCGACAACGATCGTACTGATACAGACACACGCCAAAACCAGTAAGGGCATTCCAACAAAGATGGAGATGAAGCCAAGTAGCGGATGATGCCAAATAAAGCGCTCCGCTTTTGCGTCAAATCTCTGTTCAAATCTTCTCGCCGCATTTGTAATGCTCATAATTGTTCACCTCATTTCTTTCTTGCAAGGCCATAATACCGCTTAAAGTATTAAGTGGGGAAAAGGGTCCTGCAATCGAAACTAAGATTGTATAAGTTTTTATAAAAAAAGAGACAGCCCCGGAGGTGAGGACTGACTCAGCCATATAATGATTTTGAAATTGTATTTTCGAGAAGAGAATACCCTTGACAAATCTCGTCTCAGCAGATGATTTTAATACAACATACTTGGGAAACTACTGGACGAATGATAAAGGTACATTATTAAAGTTCCTGTATTTAGGCGTATCACCTGAAACCCTCTGCATTTCTCCGTTTACGAAAAAGACAGGCACCGCTATCATGGCTCCCGCGGTCAAGCCTACACTCTCCCCGAAAGACCCGGCGTTCCCGGCGTGG
>ERZ779866.2926-NODE-2926-length-14516-cov-3.944333_pt1 | contig 14516 bp, 8 predicted proteins | sample MGYA00511248_ERZ779866 | MGnify/ENA primary metagenome ERZ779866 (study PRJEB29588, sample SAMEA2155758) | human gut metagenome | biome: human gut; feature: human-associated habitat; material: faeces | place: Denmark | collected 2008/2010 ... | reverse complement strand
AAGGAAAACAGATTGTAAGATATTTGGGAGTTGTGACAGGTGAGACTATTATCGGGGCGAATGTGTTCCGTGATTTTCTTGCAGGGGTAAGAGATTTTTTCGGAGGCCGTTCCGCTTCTTACGAAGCGGTTTTGAGAGAGGCCAAAGATACGGCTCTTGAAGAAATGGCTCGACAGGCCGAAGCATTGGGCGCAAATGCCGTGGTGGGTATCGATTTGGACTATGAGACTGTCGGCGGATCGGGTAGTATGTTGATGGTTACGTGTAGCGGGACAGCTGTCAGGGTCGAATGACGTGACCAATTATTCCTAATCGGGTATGAAATATTATCTTATCGCCGGGGAGGCTTCGGGCGATTTACATGCCTCCAATTTGATGAGAGCTTTGCAACAGGAAGATGCGAACGCTGAATTTCGTTTTTTTGGCGGTGACTTGATGGCTTCTTGTGGCGGTACGCTGGTAAAGCATTATCGGGATATGGCTTATATGGGATTTATTCCGGTGTTGATGAATCTCGATAAAGTTTTGGCGAACATGCGTTTGTGTAAACAGGATATTGCCGTATTTCGTCCCGATGTGGTTATATTGATAGATTATCCGGGTTTCAATCTGAAAATAGCCAAATATGTGAAACGTCGTTTGGGTATTCCGGTTTATTATTATATTTCTCCTAAGATTTGGGCTTGGAAGGAATGGAGGGTAAAGAGTATCCGTCGGTATGTAGACCGACTTTATTCCATTCTTCCGTTCGAGGTTTCGTTTTATGCCAAGCATGATTATACGGTGGAGTATGTAGGAAATCCTACGGTCGATGAATTGGCTGTGCGGCCTTATGCCGATGAGAGTTTCGAGGATTTTACGGCGGAGTGCGGCTTGGGAAAAAAGCCCATAATAGCTCTGCTGGCGGGTAGCCGGGTAGCCGAGATTGATCTTAATCTGCCTTTAATGATAGAGGCCGCAAAAACGTTCCACGACTATCAGTTGGTTATCGCAGGGGCTCCCGGTATTTCTCCCGACCAATATGCTCCTTATTTGCAGGACCGTTCGGTAAAAGTTGTTTGGGGCAAAACTTATCGTTTGCTTCAACAGAGTCGGGTGGCATTGGTCACATCGGGAACCGCTACGCTCGAAACCGCTTTGTTGCGAGTGCCTCAGGTGGTATGCTATCGACTGGGAGGAGGCAAGTTGTTTTATAAAACATTCGAGAAAATCTTGAAAGTACCGTATGTTTCGTTGGTTAATTTGATAGCCGATAGTCCTGTCGTATGCGAGTTATTGGGCTATCGGGCGACTCCTGAGAATCTTCGTCGAGAGTTAACTTCGTTGTTCGAAGAGACTACCCGAAAGAAAATGTTGGCGGGATATGATCTTGTTGCCGAGCGATTGGGTGCTCCCGGCGCTCCAAAGAATGCCGCCCGGTCTATGGTTGCCGTTTTACGAACAAGGTGACATGTTATTACAGTGTGTAGAGGAGGAGTTTGAGACCCTTTTCCGTGCTATTTTTCGGGTATGGTTGATAGTGCTCAACCTTCGGAATCCATTCAACCCTTTTGAGTCGGTGTTTTAAGGTATGCAATGAAGGCGGCGAAAGAGGTAAATCGCACTTCGTTCGTTGCGGTGTGTAACGACAGCGAGTCGTTTCTTTCGACGGTGAGGCGGGGAAGCGATGCATCGGCTTTGCGGCAACCGTAATTGTTACGATTCAGAGCATTGACTGTCCAATGGAGAAGCGTTTCGTCCGTCGCATCTACGACAATTTCTTTTTCCCATTGAACCGAAGGGTAGTAACTGCCATGCGCCCGGTCGAAACAAATTTCCTTACGGTCGAACAAGGTATCGAGTTCTCCGTTCAAAATGAGGTCCTCGGTTATTCCGCTACGCATTCCGTGCCCCTTCCGTAAAAGCCATAGGCAATCGGCGAGCACCAGCGCTTGTTCTATGTCGTGAGTCGACAGTAGTATCGCTTTGTTTTGGGCCGTGGCGATGTGGTGTAACAGAGTCATGATTTCTATGCGGCTCACCACGTCGAGGAAAGCGGTTGGTTCGTCTAGTATAACCAGAGGGCACTCTTGCGCTAATACTTTTGCGATCATAGCTTTCTGCTTTTCTCCATCGGAGAGTTGCGCCATATAGGAGTGCGCTTTGTGTGAGATGCCCACGGCTTCGATAGCTTCGTCCACTACTTGCCGATCCTGTCGGTCGAGTTTCCCGAAAAATCCCGTATGCGGTTGCCGCCCGAGGGCGACCAGCTCATATACGGTCAATCCTCCGGTTTGTGTCTTGTCGGTTAGTACAACCCCGATTTGGCGGGAAATTTCCCGCTCTGACATGACAGACAACTCGTTTCCGTTCAACAGGATTTTTCCCGATAACGAAGGTTGGGACGCTGATAAGGTGCGTAGCAGAGTCGATTTGCCCGAACCGTTTGCGCCTAACAGGCAGGTGAGCTCGCCCTTGCGTAGGGAAAACGACAGATCGCCGTGAACTTGCTTGACGTGCCCGTGCCCCGTTTTATATCCGATACAGAGCTGCTGTGCCGATAATATGTTTGCCTGTTCCTCCATCAGTTGAAATATTGGATTTTTCGTTGGTTGATGATGACATAAATAATCACCGGCGCACCTAAGACCGGAGTGATGGCATTGATGGGCAGGATGCCCGATTCTCCCGGCAGGATACAGATGAGATTGCACAGCAATGCGGTTACGGCTCCGCACAGCAAGGTCATCGGCAACAGGGTATTGTGGTTCGATGTCCCCAATAACAGCCGGGCGATATGAGGAACGGCGAGACCGATAAACGAAATGGGGCCGCAGAATGCCGTGGTCGATGCCGTGAGCAGACCGGTGACGATGAGCAGCAGATTGCGGGTGAGTTTAATGTTTACTCCCAGATTGGCAGCATAACGGTCACCGAGCAGCAAGGCATTGAGTGGTTTTATCAGAAGTATAGCGATGATGAGGCCCACAGATACGAAAAGTGCGAAATAGGGCAGTTGCTCGCCGGTGACTCCGCTGAAATTTCCCATGCCCCAAATCGTATAGGAGTGTACCCCTTCGGCCGTTGCGAAATAGTTGAGTAGAGAGATAACCGACGAAGTAATATAGCCTACCATTATGCCGACGATGAGGAGCATGATGTTGTTCTTGACAATGGTCGAGAAAAAGAGTATCGTACCTAATACAGTGACTGAACCGAGAAAAGCTCCGGCGATGACAGCAGTGAATCCGGTGAGGGTGGTTGCCTCGGACACGCCGAGTGTCCCTCCCCAAAATAACATGACCAAAGCCACTCCTAAACTGGCTCCCGTATCGATTCCTAATATCGAAGGTCCGGCGAGCGGGTTGTTGAATGCCGTTTGAAGAAGCAGCCCGGCAACTGCCAATGCGGCTCCCGACAGGAGTGCCGCCGCCATTTGCGGTAATCGGGATTCCAGCACGATGAATTTCCAGACCTCCTTTTCAGGTTCTTTCCCGCACAGGATATCCCATACGGCCGAAGCCGGTATTTGTACCGACCCGAACCATAAATTGGCGGCACATAATGCCAAAAGTAACAGGACGAGAACGACTATTAGCCGTTGTTCATGTTGCTTGTTCGGTTTGTCGTTCATTCGGATAACGGTTGATAGTAGCGGAATCGATAGTCGGGGAACAGGCCGGGGTGGAACAATGCAGCGAGTTCCTGTAACAACAGGTCGGGACGAAACGGAGTCTCTTCGTAGTAGTTGCATCGGGACGAGTCACAACCGTATATCTTTTTCTCCCGGAAGGCTTTGAACCTTGCATAGGGTGCATATTCCTTTTGCAGAGTCCGATAGGAAAGCTCCGACACGTGGAACGATTTAATAAGCCAAATGTCGGCTTTTCCTGCTCGGTTGAATACCGTTTCGAAAGAGAGCGGAATAGACCCTGTTTCTGTATTGTCGCTCCACGGGTAAGCGGCTCCGGCATCCTTGAAAAAGCGGGCCATATAGCTTTTTCCGCCGGGCATATACCATGCCGAACCGCTTTTTAATTCGCTGATGACAACGGGAGCAGAAGAAAGTACACCTATTTTATCTCTCAATTCGGTATAGTTTTTTTCGACTTCCGTAAAAATGGAATCGGCTTCGACCTCTTTACCGTATAACAGACCGAAGAATTTTATCCATTCTGCCCGGCCCAGAGGTGAAGTTTCCAAATAATCGGCGCATTCTATAATGGGTATTCCTATTTTCCCGATACGTCCGTATCCGGCGTTTTCAAAAGGAGATAATAAAATGGCATCCGGATTCAACGACATTACTCGTTCGATGTCGGGCGACATGGAATTTCCGGCATCGGTCAGTTTTCCGTTTTCCGCACGAGAGAGCAAAGCGGGCGTTTTGATATAGGAGAGGTCGCAGACTCCTCCTATTTGCGATAATGCGTCTAATTGCTCCAACAGGCTGCAATGTACCGAGGCATAGACTAATGTATTGGACAACGGAGTCCTTACGACGGTTCCTTGCGGTAGATTCGATGGAACGTTTTGTGTCTTGGGAACGAGGATATATCGGTGCAGCAACCGGGAGCTGTCCCACGGGTTGCTTATTTTTACATCGGTGTAGTCGTCATGACAGGTAATAGAGAGTAGCTCGGCGTACTCGATGATAGAATCGTTTTCGATTTGTTCGTCGCTTTCTTGGGATTTCGGGTTACATTGTACCGAAAGGAGTACGAGCGCCGAAAGAACGAATGTATAAAATATCTTATTCATAACAGTCGGTCGTTTAACGGGGTTGATAACCTATATATTTCCCTGTGAGGTTGTTGCTCATGAGGTATTGTGCGGTTTGAAGCATGGAGAAGGCATATTCCCGCAGCTCTTGGCAGACGGCAGGATTATCGATGTTGCCCCCCTTTTCGATAGCTCTTTCTTGCGAGAGCAACCACTCTTGGTTTTCTTTGGGTTTATAGATATAGAACAGCGAATCGTTTACGCATCCGATGGCATCGTCGGAGGTAAAGAATGCCGCTTTACGTTTTTCTTGTAGGAGGTTTACTCCGAATCCGTTGTCGGTATAGTCTATATTCAGCAAACCCAATACGGTGGGAGCTATATCCACTTGTCCGCCGAGGTCTTCTATCTGTAGGGGTTCGATAAATGAAGGCGAATAAATGAAAAGAGGCACATGGTTGAAACTGAGCGGCATATCGCTGCGGGGAGTCCCCACGATTTTTCCGTGGTCACCGACGAATACAAATATCGTGTTGTCGAACCATTCCTGTTGTTTCGCTTCATCGATAAATTCCTTTAAAGCATGATCGGCAAATTCGACGATTCGATGTTCGTCGGTACTGCTGTGGGTCTTGAAATCTTTGGGAATAACATACGGCGGGTGGTTGCTGATGCTTAACAATACAGCGAAAAAGGGCTGCCCCTCGTCGGCAGTCTCTGTGAGAATGGGCAGGGCGTATTGGTATAGGAAATCGTCTTGGACACCGAAACTGTTGACTACTTTGTCTTTCGGATAGTCCTCTTGTGCAAAGATGCGGTCGAAACCATTGGTTCGCAGATAGCCGTTCATGTTATCATACTGCGACTCATGAGTCATGAAAAAAAGCGTACGGTATCCGTTATCTTGTAAAATGGTGGGTAGTCCGGCGAAGAAAGGAATAACGGCTCCTTTCATGGAATTCCGTTTCATCAGAGCCGGATAGGAATACAAGACGGAGTGTATGGCATGGTTGGTATGAGTTCCCGCCGAGAAAAATCGATTGAAGCAAAGCGACCGGACGGCTATCGAATCGAGAAACGGGGTGAGGTGCTCGGGATTACCGAAATGCCCCAGCAATTCGGCCGACATCGATTCCATGAAAACAAGGACTACGTTTTTACGGCTGGGTTGCCCCGGATTGTCTATTTTTCGAGCAATGGGCGATATGTCGGGAAGCGAGTCCGTGATATTCAGCTCTCTGCGAACCGTAGAGATCGCCTCTTTCTCGTCCATCAAATCGATTTCCCGATTTTCCGATTTGGAAGCCTCTAACGAACTACGCAATAAATTGAACGAGGGGCTTATGCCCAATTGGTTCAAAAATGTATTGTTGCAATAATAGGCCGCACTTACTTTGATAGGGTTGTATCCCATGCGTCCGCGTATACCGAATAAACATACTCCTATTAGAAGAGTCGAGCAAAGGAGTGTAAGCAGCTCGGGTTTCCAATGAAATTTTTCGGCAGATACTCTTTGTATATCGCGACAAGTCCGATGTAATAATATTCGGGAGAGAAAGACGAAAAGGAAAGAGAGACACAGAAACAAGACGAATGCGACGATATAGGAGAATTCACCGAACATAAGTCCCAATGTCGTTCCGGTGTAGCCGAACCAGTTGAAAATGGAAGCGTTGATGTGTTTGAAGAAGTAAGCGAAATAAGGTATATCGGCAGCCGATATGGCGAATGCCACGACATAAAAGACCGAGAAAAAGATATGGATTCCCCGGTACAGGTTTTTACCGAAATATCCTATCAGGGAACAGATCGAGACGATAACGAGCGGCAGAATCGATATATAACAGGCTACGACATTGTCGAGCCACAATCCCCGGACGAATGCTTCGAGGCGGGTGAATACCGAAATTTCTTCGCCCATAAGATATTCGTACCCTTGTAGGAAGAGGATCAGACGGAATGCCGTAAAGAGAATAAGTCCCAACACATGTATCGAAATCAGATAGCGCAGGGCATATAAATATCGTTTCATCGGTCGATTATTGTTAAACGCCTCAAAGATACGGAAAGGTAAGTGCAGAGACAAACGAAAATCTTGTTTCCGATTTGGCTATGCCGAACCGCATCGTATCTTCGTTGTGACAAAGATAATAATTTTTCACGAAAGGCCGGTCGATTGTACGGTTGTCGTTCGATTTATCTCGCCGTAATGTGGAAACAGCCTTGTCGTATTTCGTATTTGATGTAGCATTTGTGTTCTTTGCGTAAATCGTACAGAACCTCGCCGAGTAAAATTCGTAGTCGGTCGGAGGGTACGAAATAGGTCGAGTCGGTTACGTTGTATCGATTGTAGGCTATGTCGAAAGTCGTGCCGTAACGGTGTGCCGAGTTTTCGCTGGCGTTTGTATTTCGTCGGCGTAACGACTTTATCGATTCATCGGAACGCAATGCGCTGGTGAGAATAATTTGTCTTCCTCCCGAACCTCGGTTCGTTAACGAGTCTTGGAAGTTTTTGCCTATCTTCATGAGCAACCATTTGGTTTTGGGAGTCAGATATGGGATCGAATGAGTCAGTTTATCGACGGTGTAGTATTCACAACTGTCTATTTTAGCAAGTTTCCAGAATCCCAAATTCCGGGCATCATCGAGCGATTCCAATGGTTCTATCCCGTTCTTTTTGGCAACAGCAAGATGTTTGTCGTTCAAGTCGTTGAATAGTTTGCGGAAACTGGAATATCGTACAGGACTCTTTTTCCAGCCGGTTGTGCGCGGTTGGGGTTGTTGTTTTACTTCGAATGTATCGATAAGAGAACTTTCCGGGTAATCAGATTCGACCTGTTTGCCTTTGCAACCAGATAAAAAAGACAGGAATATAACGATCGTAAAAAAGAGAAATGAGAACCGTCGCATGATGTAAGGTTTTTCCGGAGAAATCATTTAGCCGGATAGCCGACAGTCTGGGTCAATACTACTTTTTGTTTTTCGTTCAGCTTTAATATTTTTGCCAATTCATCGCCGTTGAACGAGCCGCGAACGACTGTACCCAAACCGACTGAGGCACAATAGAGATAAATGTTCTGGGAGATGAATCCGCAATCGACGAACATCATGTCGTTACCCGGCGCTTTTTCCAAATTGGCAGTAAAAATAATGTTGAGAGGCGCAGTGTGTACGAACGGTTGCATGCCTGCGTTTTCCCGGAAATCTCCTTTGGCGATTTCCGCCAGTTTATTCTGTTTGGCATCATAGAGATAGACCCCTTGTGCCATGACGATATATAGTGAAATTTCTTGACGATTCATGGCCGAAGGCGCCGTACGCTTGTCTTCTCGGTTGTATCCCCATGCCGCCCACAATAGGTTGGAAAGGGTTTGTGAGTCTATATTCTTTTGTGTATCGAAGTCGCGTGTCGAGGCGCGTTTGGAGAGAACCTGCAAGAGAGGTTCTCCGCCCTGTTTTTGCGGGGAGGGGAGTTTTATGTCTTGTGCAATCGAGAGTAAGCTGCTTGTTACGAATAGAGATAATAGTAAACCTTTGATTTTCATAATACTCTGTTTTGTGTTTCGAACAAAGATAAAAAATTATTCGGTAGAGTGTGGAAATAAAAATGTGAAATTTATCAAAGTCAAAGAAAATAAAAGAGTTACATACCGAGGTAATTAGATGGAAAGTTGTACTTTTACGCCGATTTTGCTGCAATAATGTGGAGTGTTTATGAAGAAGAAACTATGTATAATTCTGGGTTTTATTCTTGTGGCCTTGTTTTCCAACGAGAAAATACAAGCGCAGGAATCAAAACCGGGAATCTTGCCCGATACTTTACAAGTGAGTTTATTGACTTGCGGACCCGGAACGGAGGTGTATGAATTGTTCGGTCATACGGCGCTGCGGGTGAAACAGCAGAGACCCGGAGGTTTCGATTATGTTTTCAATTATGGCATGTTTAATTTCGATGTTCCCGGCTTTATCTGGCGGTTTACGAAAGGTGAAACCGATTATTGTTTAGGAATAAACGATTTTCCCGATTTCTTATTAAATTATCAGTTTCGGGAATCGAAGGTCGATGAACAGGTGTTGAACTTGACACCCATACAAAGCAGAGCCTTATTCGAGGCTCTGTTGGTTAATGCCATGCCTCAGAACCGGGTTTACCGGTATAATTTCCTGTTCGATAATTGTGCTACCCGTCCTCGTAATATGGTAGAGATGGTATTGGATAACAAGGTGCGATACAAAGAGCCGGGGGAGTCTTTGCCTACTTTTCGTGAGGAGATAGACCGATATGCGGGTATTTGCCCGTGGTTGATTTTCGGTATCGACTTGGCATTGGGAAGCGGTTTGGATAGGCCGATGACTTATCGGGAACAAATGTTCGGTCCCGAAATATTAGAGAAAGCTTTTTCCGAGGCGGTCGTTCAAATGAGTCCCGACTCGGCGGCTGTCCCGTTGGTGAGCCGAACGGAGGTGCTGTACGATCCTGAGGTTCCGGCGTGTCCTCCCGAAACACCATTTTATTTGACGCCACTTTTCGTCGCATGGTTGTTTTTCTTCTTTGTCGCGGCTGTGTCGGTATATGATATTTCCCGAAAAAGGTATTCCCGGGTATTCGATACAGTCTTGTTTTCGATTTACGGATTGGGCGGCTTAGTCGTGTTTTTCCTTATGTTCGTTTCTGTTCACCCGGCGACTTATCCCAACTATTCAGCGTTTTGGTTGCATCCCTTTTGGCTGTTGATGGCTCTTTTTATTTGGTTTAAATCTCTTAAAAGTATCGTTAGATACTATCATTTTGCTAACTTTGCAGGGTTGTTGTTATTTGTGGCCCTTTGGCACTGGATTCCACAACAGTTTAATGCCGCATTTTTTCCGTTGGTGTTGGTATTGGTAATTCGTTCGTTTACCTATTTGGCGGTATCCGTTCGTTTGAAAAAAACGGAGAAAAACAAAGATGAAAAATAAAGTATTAGCGACAATTCTCTTTTCTCTGCTGGTCGTGCCGTTGGTGCAGTCTGCTGACAACAGTCCTCGTTTGGTGGTGGGTATTACGGTCGATCAACTGCGTACCGATTATTTGGAAGCCTTGCAACACCTTTTCGGGGAAAAGGGTTTTAAACGGTTGATGCGAGAGGGAGTTGTCTGTGAAAATTTGGTTTTCGATTTCCCGAATATCGATAAGGCTTCGGCAACGGCTACTCTGTATACGGGAACAACTCCGTTTTTTCATGGCATTCCGTCGGAGCGTTTTTTCAATACGGCATTTCTGCGGGAAGAGTTTATTCTGAACGACCCGTCCAAGATAGGGAATTATACCGATGAAACTTTTTCACCTGAACGTATTCGTACTTCGACGCTCAGCGACGAGGTAAAAATCGTGAGCGGAGGATTGGGACGCGTGTATGCCGTAGCGCCCGATGCACAGCAGTCTATTATCAGTGCGGGACATGCGGCTAATTGCGCTTTCTGGATTAACGATAGGAATGGCAAGTGGGCGACGACCACTTATTATCGTGATGTTCCCGCTTATGTCGAACAATTCAATTATGTGCGTTCTTTATCGGCTCGTATCGATACGCTTTCTTGGACTCCGGTTTATACGCCCGACCGTTATACGGCCATACCGTATCTGACGAATGATTTTTCTTTTAAACGAACTTTTGCCCGAGACGGCCGTGATAAGTTCGTGCAGTTTAAGACGACGGCTTTGGTTAATCAGGAGATTACCGATGTTGCCGTGGAGTTCTTGGATAAAGGACTTTTGGGACGCCGTGGTGTCCTCGATATGCTGAATGTCGGTTATACGGCCGGCGTGTATCTGAACAAGACCATACAGGACTACGGCTTGGAGTTGCAGGATACTTATGTGCGACTGGATAGGGATATAGCGCGTCTGCTCGATGAAATAGACAAGAAAGTGGGTTTTGCCAACACGGTCGTTTTTTTGACCTCTACGGGATATTTCAAGGGGGAGGCGAAAGAGTCGCCCATTTATAATATACCTTCGGGAGAATTTTATCCCCGGCGTGCAGTCTCTTTGCTGAATGTTTATCTGATGGCTCTTTACGGTCAAGGAGATTGGGTGATAGGTTACCAGAATCGACAGATTTTCTTGAACCGGAAACTGATTAAGGAGCGTGATATCGATGCCGATGAAATGCGTAATCGGGCAGCTTCGTTTCTGATTCAGATGACGGGTGTACAAGACGTTTATACATCGCAACGTCTGTTGCTGAGTAATGGAACCGATCGTGTCGCCGCCATGCGAAACGGCTATTATCCCAAACTGTCGGGTGATCTCGTGCTGGATTTGTGTCCCGGTTGGGAGGTCGTCTATGAGGATGCGAACGATACCCGCGAATATGTTCGTGTCAATGCTGTTCCTGCACCGTGTTTTATTTTGGCACACGATGTGAAGCCGGTGCGTATCACCTCTCCGGTGCGTGCGACGGCCATCGCTCCTACCGTTTCTCGCCTTTTGCGGATTCGTTCGCCGAATGGTTCGGCCGATGCTCCGCTTTCCGAAATACAATACTAATTCATTCCTTTTTGCGGAGTTAGCAAAATTTGCACTATTTTTGCAGGGTATGTTATACCTTTGCCTTATGGGTAATTTTTAACGAATAAAACAAATACTTTATATGGGATTTAATGATTTATTAAAAAAGCTGTTCGGTAATAAGTCGCAGCGCGATTTAAAAGAAATAGAGCCTTACATTCAGAAAATAAAGGCTATTTCGCCCGAACTTGAAAAATTGTCGAACGATGAGTTGCGTCACCGTATCGATATGGTGAAACAACATATTCAGGATTCGGTGGCCGATGACCGTAAACGTATCGCCGAACTGAAAGAACATGTAGAAACGCTCGATTACGATAAACGCGAGTCTACATGGGAAGAAATCGATAAAATCGAGAAAGAGATATTGAAAAAAATAGAAGATGTTCTCGACGAATCGCTTCCCGAAGTTTTCGCCGTGATGAAAGAGACGGCGCGTCGATTCAGCCAAAATGAAACTGTCGAGGTTACGGCAAATGATTTTGACCGGAGCTTGGCGGTAGACCATGATTTTATACATATCGAAGGCGACAAAGCTATTTATGCCAATCACTGGATGGCCGGTGGTAACGAGGTTGTTTGGGACATGGTACACTACGATGTGCAGCTGATCGGCGGTGTCGTGTTGCATAAGGGTAAAATCGCCGAGATGGCTACCGGTGAGGGTAAGACTCTGGTCGCTACGCTCCCTGTATTCTTGAATGCTTTGTCGGGCAATGGCGTACATGTGGTAACCGTGAACGACTACCTTTCGAAACGTGACTCCGAGTGGATGGGGCCTCTTTATATGTTCCACGGTTTGTCGGTGGATTGTATCGACAAGCACGAGCCGAACTCCGAAGCCCGTCGTAATGCATATAACGCCGATATTACATTCGGTACGAACAATGAATTCGGTTTCGACTACTTGCGTGACAATATGGCCAGCTCTCCGCTCGACTTGGTACAGCGCATGCACAACTATGCGATTGTCGATGAGGTCGACTCTGTGTTGATTGATGATGCACGTACGCCGTTGATTATATCCGGTCCTACCCCCAAAGGCGATGACCAGATGTTCGAGCAGTTCCAGCCCAAAGTGGAAGAATTGGTGAAGATGCAGCGAAACTTGGTTACGAAGTTGTTGGCCGAAGCCAAGATTAAAATAGCTTCCGATGATAAAAAAATTCGTGAGGAAGGAGCCGTACTGTTGTATCGTTGTTTCAAAGGATTACCTAAGAACGGGGCGCTTATCAAATATTTGAGCGAACCGGGTATTAAACCTTTGTTGCTCGAAACCGAGGCTATCTATATGGCAGATAATAACCGCCGTATGCCTGAGATTACGGACGACCTCTATTTTGTAATCGACGAAAAGAATAACGGTATCGATATGACCGACAAAGGTCTCGACGTGATGACCGGGAAATCGGACGATCCTAATTTCTTCGTATTGCCGAATATCAGCGAGCTGCTTTCCGACCTTGAAAATCAAGGACTTTCTCCCGAAGAAAAACAAGCCAAAAAAGACGGAATCTTGCAAGATTACGCGATCAAGGCCGAGCGGGTTCATACGGTGAATCAGCTGTTAAAGGCGTATACCCTTTTCGAATTGAACGACCAATATGTGGTAATCGACAATAAAGTGAAAATTGTCGATGAACAAACGGGGCGTATCATGGAAGGCCGCCGCTACTCCGATGGTTTGCACCAAGCTATCGAGGCGAAAGAGCACGTTAAGGTAGAGGCCGCTACGCAGACTTTTGCGACGATTACTTTGCAGAACTATTTCCGTATGTATCACAAGCTGGCCGGTATGACCGGTACTGCCGAGACCGAAGCCGGGGAGTTCTGGGATATTTATAAGCTCGATGTCGTGACGATTCCTACCAATAAGCCGGTAGCTCGTATCGATATGAACGACCGGGTATATAAAACCAAACGGGCGAAATACAACGCCGTCATCGAAGAAATCGTGAAAATGGTAGAAGCAGGTCGTCCTGTATTGGTAGGTACGACTTCGGTCGAAATATCGGAATTGTTGAGCCGTATGTTGACTTTGCGTAAGATTAAACACAATGTATTGAACGCCAAGTTGCACCAACGCGAGGCCGAGATCGTGGCACAAGCCGGACAAACAGGTACGGTCACGATCGCTACCAACATGGCCGGTCGTGGAACCGATATCAAGCTCTCGCCGGCCGTGCGTGAAGCCGGAGGTTTGGCGATTATCGGAACCGAGCGTCACGAATCCCGTCGTGTAGACCGTCAGTTGCGTGGTCGTGCCGGTCGTCAGGGAGACCCCGGTTCTTCGGTGTTCTTCGTTTCGTTCGAAGATACGGTTATGCGTCTGTTCGCTACCGATCGGGTAGTGAAAATGCTCGACCGCCTGGGTCTTAAAGAAGACGAGATGATCGAACACAATATGGTTTCCAAGTCCATCGAGAATGCCCAACGCCGGGTAGAGGAGAATAACTTCGGAATCCGTAAGCGATTGCTCGAATACGACGATGTGATGAATGCACAGCGTAATGTGATTTATACCAAGCGTCACCATGCTTTGATGGGAGAACGTATCGGCATCGATATTATGAATATGTTCTATGACACGATAGAGTCTTTGGCCGATACCTATGACGGTACGAGCGATTACGAAGACTTGTCGATGGAGATGTTCAAGATTTTTGCCGTGGAAATGCCTTTCGATGAGGAGAAATTCCGCTCCATGAAAAAGAGCGAAGTGATCGACAGCCTTTATGAGGCCGTTGTCGCTACCTTTAAGCGCAAAGGCGACCGTATGGCCGAGATCGCTCACATGAATATAAAACCGTTTGTGGAACAACGGGGATTATCCACGGGTATGATACGAGTGCCCATTACCGATGGCAAGCGTGTATTCGGTATTGCTTGCGATATAAACGAAGCCTATAAGAGTGAGTCGCAATCGGTCGTTAAGCAATTCCAGAAAGCCGTGTTGCTTATGACGATCGACGAGGCTTGGAAAGAGCATCTTCGTGAGCTCGACCAATTGCGTCAATCTGTGCAAAATGCCAGCTACGAACAGAAAGACCCGCTGTTGATTTATAAACTCGAATCGTTCAATCTCTTCAAAGAGATGGTCGAGACGATGAACCGGAAAGCCATCGCTGTTCTCATGCGGGGACAGATTTATATTCAGGAACCGCAAGATGTGCGTGAAGCAGCTCCCGAACGAAGGGAAGATTACAGCAAGTATCGTACTCAAAAAGACGATTATCCCGGTCAGTCGGCACAGGCTGCCGCT
>ERZ779866.2921-NODE-2921-length-14544-cov-3.323004_pt1 | contig 14544 bp, 16 predicted proteins | sample MGYA00511248_ERZ779866 | MGnify/ENA primary metagenome ERZ779866 (study PRJEB29588, sample SAMEA2155758) | human gut metagenome | biome: human gut; feature: human-associated habitat; material: faeces | place: Denmark | collected 2008/2010 ... | reverse complement strand
ACCTTGTGGTACACCACATGGAGCCCGACCATTCGGCCACTATGAAGGAGCTCATGCTGCGATATCCCAATGCAAAGATAGTCTGCAACGCCAAAATCGTGGCTATGATAGAGCAATTTTTCCATACCGATATTTCGGACAGAGCCGTAGTCGTAAATGAGGGCGATGTTTTTGAAACAGGCAGACATAAGCTGACATTTGTCATGGCTCCGATGGTTCATTGGCCGGAGGTCATGATGTCATATGATATGACCGACAAGATTCTCTTTTCTGCCGACGCTTTCGGCTGTTTCGGAGCACTCAACGGCGCAATATTTGCCGATGAGGTGGATTTCGACAGAGACTATATGGACGAAGCCAGAAGATACTATACGAATATCGTCGGAAAATACGGCATGCAGGTGCAGGCCGCCCTCAAAAAGGCGTCAAAGCTGGAAATAGAGATGGTATGTCCTCTTCATGGCTTTGTATGGAGAAAGAACATAGGCGATTTTATAGCAAAATATCAGCTGTGGAGCACCTATACTCCCGAGGAAAACGGTGTAATGATCGCCTATGCATCGGTATACGGCAACACTGAGAACACGGCAGAGATACTGTCGTCTGTGCTTCGCGACAGAGGCATAAAGACGGTGATGTTCGATGTTTCGGTCACACCTGCATCGGAGATAGTGGCCGCCGCATTTAAATACAGCCATCTTGTCTTTGCCTCAACAACCTATAACGCAGGCATTTTTGTCACCATGGAGGCTCTCATATCCGACCTTGTGGCCCACAATATCCAAAACAGGACTGTGGCCATAATCGAAAACGGATCGTGGGCGGCAACCAGCGGAAAACTCATAGCCGAGCATCTTTCAAAGTGCAAGAATATCAATATTCTTGAAAATAAGGTCAGCCTTAAATCCTCTCTGAAAGAAGGTCAGCTTGCTGAGATAGAGGCCATGGCCGATGCAATAGAGGCTACATTTCCCCAGAAAACCGCCGAAGTTCAAAACGGCAAGGTGGCTCCCGATGTATTTTTCCGCATCCCTTACGGTCTTTATGTTCTTACGGCCAAAGAGGGCGAAAAAGATAACGGCTGCATCATCAATACCCTAATACAGGTGACTGATTCACCTAAAAGGGTTTCTGTCGCTGTAAACAAGGCTAACTATACTCATGATATGATAAAGAACACCGGCGTGTTCAATGTGTCTCTCATTTCGGAAGAGGCCGACTTTAAGCTGTTTGAACACTTCGGTTTCCATTCAGGAAAGGATACGGAGAAATTCGGCTCCGATGTCATGAGGACGGCTAACGGTTTGGCATATATCGGCGAGAATACCAATGCCGTAATCTCGGCAAAGGTGATAAATGTCGCCGACTTCGGCACTCACTCGGTCTTTACTGCCGAGGTGACCGAGGCATTCGCTATTTCCGACAGACCCACTATGACATACGGCTATTATTTTGAACATGTAAAACCCAAGCCCAACAAGTTTGAGGAAAAGAAAAAGGGATATGTCTGCAAGATCTGCGGCTATGTCTACGAGGGAGACACTCTCCCAGAGGATTTTGTATGTCCCCTCTGTAAGCACGGCGCCGAGGATTTTGAGAAAATAGTTTAAAAAGGAGAAGCTATGAATATCAAATTTTTCAAATGTGAGCACTGCGGAAACATCATCACTTTTGTGGAAAACAAAGGTGTGCCCGTCATGTGCTGCGGTCAGAAGATGACCGAGCTTGTGCCTTCATCGACAGATGCAGCCACCGAGAAGCATGTGCCCGTCGTTGATAAAAAGGGCAATGAAGTGTTTGTCAAGGTAGGCTCTGTTCAGCACCCAATGCTTGAGGAGCACTATATACAGTGGATAGCAGTCGCCACAGAAAACGGCGTTCAGATCAAGTATTTGAAGCCCGGAACCAGCCCGGAAGCTGTTTTTGTTTTGGCTGAGGGTGAAAAGATCGTCGATGTCTTTGAATACTGCAATCTCCACGGTCTTTGGAAAGCATAGTTTATACCGAATAAATAAAAGAATGCCGGCCTTTAAAGCCGGCATTCTTCCGTGAGGTGAATATGAGAAATAAGATTTTTTTGATATTTGCACTTTTGGTTCTCGTGTTGTGCGGCTGTGAAAAAAACAGCGGCATATTGGAAAATATAGATAACATAGGGGATGTAGATGAGCCTCCCGATATTGAGGACAGCGTAGAGCCCAATGCCACCCGCCTTTCAATTTTGAAAGAAGATGAGCAGCTAAAAAACGAGGCTGTTCTGACGGAAAACGGCGGCTTTGAATATTTTCAGGCCGACTCCATTCACGGCGAAAAGGCCTACAAAGTTTTGGGAAGAAAAAGCGGAAATACCAAAGAAATTTTGCTGAGAACTCGTGAAAACTCCGATGATGACAGACATTTTTCTTTTGAATATGCGGAAAACAGTTTTGAAGGCAGCGGCGGGCAGATGCTGTATTTTACCCTTGTCTCTTCGGAAGGCGAAGGGTATCTCTATTGTTTTGTAAATGATACCGAGATGACGGCACCCGTCCTTGGGCCTTGCAGCAATATGGCTGTGCCCCGTAGCTTCCCAGAAGGGGAGAGAGCTTTGGGATATGTTCTCTATGAGGATATGATGGTTCCCGTCTATCTGGACGACGGCTCGGTCTATGAGGGCGGAATCGCCTCTTTCGAGGATACAAAAGGCTTTGAGCCGATAGACGGCAGCTTTTTTGAAAATGATGATGGAAGTATAAAATACTCATGCCTGTCTTGGGAAAAACAGGGGGTATTCAAAATTGTCACCACCGTCAATGAAGAAAAATTTGAATTTTTATATGACTATGATTCAGGAAAGGTTTTAGACTGAAAAAAAGATGAAAAAAGTAATTGCTTTTATGTTGTCTCTCTGCCTTTTGCTCATGGCGGGCTGCAAGGCGTCGGTAGAGGTAAACGACAGCGGCGTTTATAAAAACGATAAGTACGACGGAGTTTCCGCAAAAACAATATCGGGAAAGGATATTGTTTTTGAAGAGGAGGAGTATATCACGGGAGATCTCGACATGGGATTTGCCTTTGTCATTCCCGAAAGCTGGAGAGAGCTGGCAAACACAAATATCAGCATAGCTTCCCAGGAGGCGGGATATGAGATTTCTGTGATTTACTACGCAGATGAGGCGGCTCAAAAGCTCGAAAACTTCGATTTTGACAATGCATCAGACGATGAACTCAAGGCTATTTATGAGGAGATCTCGGCTCAGATGTTTGACTTCATGAGGATATACAGGGTCACAGAGGGAGATAAAGCCACAGAGGTAAAGCCCGATGAGATGAAAGATGCGTATGAAAAAAACGAGCTTCTGGTATCCTCCGACGGTGAAAGCTATTATATGGCATATAATTCAAAGCTTGAAGGCGATAAGTTTACTGAAAATGACGCAGCCAATATAGAAACCCTCGTTGAGGGAGTTCAAAGCCTCAAGGATGGCATAATGCTCTTTACTCCTTCGCAGTCCGCGGGATTTGAGGGAAATCTCTCCTCTTTTACATCGGAGGATATGGCGGGCAATGAGATCACACAGGACATATTCAAGGACTACGATATAACTATGGTAAATGTGTGGGCCACATGGTGCGGCTTCTGTGTTGAGGAGATGCCCGAGCTGCAAAGACTTTACACAATGCTGCCCGACAATGTAAATATGATAACCATATGCGACGACGCCGAAGGTCAGTATGAGCTTGCGTCGCAGATTCTGGTCGACTGTTCTGCCGATTTTGTGACTGTCAAGGGAAATGACGAGATAACGGAAAGCCTGATACAGTATTTGAGCGGTTTTCCGACTACGGTGTTTGTAGACAGTGAAGGCAAAGTGGTGGGAGGTATTCAGACGGGTGCCCCATCTAAGACCGAAATTGCCGAGGCATATATGAAGCTCATTGAGAACAGACTGAAGCTCATAGGTGAGTAATATGAAAAAATCGTACGGAATACTCATAACCTCAGTGGTTATGATAGGCATAGGGCTTTTGAGAGAGGAGCATCTCACCGTACTGCAAAAGGCTGTCAATATCTGTTTTGAATGCATAGGTATCGGATGATGAAAACTCCAAAGGAAAGAATGAAAATATCGCAGAGAGCGAGGCTTTTTGTTCAGCTGATTTTTGCTGCCCTCGTGAACGGATATTTGGTGGGATTTGTAAAGGGAAAGATCTTTACGGGCAAAAGCAAGATGATATGTCTCCCCGTGCTCAACTGCTACTCCTGTCCGGCCGCTCTCGGAGCCTGCCCGATAGGAGCCCTCCAGGCGGTAGAAGGGGGAGCGGGCAGAACGATTGCCTTTTATGTCCTCGGCTCAATCATGCTTTTCGGCGTAGTATTGGGCAGACTGATATGCGGGTTTCTGTGTCCGTTTGGCCTGATTCAGGATCTTCTGCACAAGATTCCTTTGAAAAAAATAAAAGTGCCGACAGGGGCAGACAGGGTTCTCCGAAAGGTCAAATATCTTATGCTGATTTTTCTCGTTCTGCTGCTGCCGATGTTTTTGAACAACAAATTCGGCATGGCGTCGCCGTATTTCTGCAAATGGATTTGCCCTGCGGGAATACTTGAGGGAGCTTTCCCTCTGCTTCTCAAAGACGAGAGCATAAGAAATGGGATAGGGCTGCTTTTTAATTGGAAGCTGCTTATCCTGATTGCGACAGTGGTATTTTCGGTGCTGATATACAGGCCTTTCTGCAAGTACATATGTCCGTTGGGGGCGTTTTACGGCCTTTTCAATCGCCTGTCTTTCTATCGTATGGAAGTGGACGGTTTAAAATGCACAGGCTGCAAAGCCTGCGAAAAGATATGTCCCATGCAGGTCAAAGTTACCGAAAACATAAACAGCGCCGAGTGTATACGCTGCGGCAGATGCAAGGCGATATGCCCGGAAAGCGCCATTACATCGGGATTCAAATTCAAATAAAAAAGACCGCGGAAATACCGCGGTCTTTCTATTTAGTTACCGTCTTTTCAAAAGCTCGGACAGATGCTCAAGATAGAGGTCGCAAACCTCGTCGTATTCGCCGAGGCCCTTGACGGCACATTCCACTTCAAATCCTTTGCCTTCGAGAATATTTTTCCAGCTGTCACCGTCGCCTGCCATGTCGTTGGTAGCGTGGTCGCCTGCAACAAGCATGAGGGGGGTCACATAGAGCTTTTTGAGCTTTGCAGCCTCTATCTGGGGAATTATATCGTCAAGCTCGGGAAAGCCCTCTACCGTGGCTATAAAGACATTTTTGAGGTTTTCCGAAGTGCACATATAGTTCATGGCTGGGTATATGCAGTTTGCAAAATGGGCGCTGCCGTGACCCATGAGCACAAGACCTGTATCATCTGACAGGGGAAAAGCTGAAAAAACCGACTTAAGCACTCTTTTGCAGTCCTCGGGAGTGTAGAGCAGAGGAATGCCTATCTCTATGCTTTCAAAATCAGAGCTGTAAAGTTTTACGGCTTTGCACAGCTTATCATATTCGTCTCCCGGTATAAGGTGGGTCGGCTGAACGAAAACTTTGGAAAATCCCCCATTTTTGAGCTTGTCCATGGCTTCCTGCACTGACAAGACCGAGATGCCTCTCTCTTTGAGCACTTTCATAATGATTCCGCTTGTAAAGGCGCACTCCACATGAAAATCGTGGTAGGTTTCTTTTATGAGGTTTTCCAGCTTTGTTATGTTTTTTTCTCTGGTGTCATCAAAACTGGTGCCGAAGCTGACAACCAGAATCGCGCTTTTGTCTTTCACTTTTTTCTCCTTAACAATAAAAATACCGCCGAGGGCAATCACACTTGGCGGGAAAATATACTACGCCCCTGATTGCGAGGGGTTTTGCCAAAGACCTTGAGATGTGTTCTGACTTAAACATCGCCGCCGATTTTCGCCTTCCCGTAAAGTGGCGGGGCAAAAGCCCTGAAAATCGACTCCGTTATTACAGCAGCGCTCCTGTGTGGGATTTTCACCCAGCTTCCTGCAAAAATGCAAAATCTCAAAGGCCATCAAATTGTCATGTCATAAGTATACATCAAAGTACTGCAGTTTGTCAATAATAGGGCAAATCAAAAGACGACCGGTTTCGGTCGTCTTTTGGTTTTATATTTTAATCATCATAACGATCATCGTCATCGTCATCATAGCGATCATCGTCATCATCGTCATAACGATCGTCGTCATCATCGTCATAGCGATCATCGTCATCATCGTCATAGCGATCGTCATCATCATAGAAGTCATCGTCTACATCGGATTCAGCCTTGATGACAGCGCCTGTTGAAGCATTGATCTCATAGTCATATTCTGTATGACCAACTCTGAAATCGACTTCGTATTCCCAAACGCCGTCATCTCTGTCGAGTTCAACCTTTTCGATTGTGACCGAGGAAGAGGAGACGCCTGCGTGATTAAAGGCGATTTCCTTTGCCTTAGCTTCGGAAATGAGATCGGAAGGAGCCGATGTGGTTGTTATAACCGAATCCTTGTCAAACTTCTGAGAGAGAACGGAGCCTGTCTTGGCGTCGATTTTATATTCATATTCTACTCCGTCTGCAATTATCTCGATATCATATCTTCTGCCGTCCAGCTCGCACTCTTTGATAAGGGGAGAGCCGTCTGTGGAATTGAGATGTCCGAGAGCGATCTCTGTCGCTTTTTCGGCGCCTATGGGAGTGAAATTTCTCAAAGTGAAGGCGTGGGATACATAGCCTGCAAAAAGTGTGAGACCGAGAGCTGAAGCTGCAACGGTGGCGACTGCCTTCTTGGGTGTAAAGTTTTCAAATAAATTCTTTTTCATAATAGCCTCCTTGTAAGCTGTGTTTTTCTTTCTCTGTTTACAGTATACGGAGTATGCCGCCCGAAAACGGGGTAGTGAAAAATATTTTTTTGTTTTTTCGGCCTTTCCGTTTATCTGATTACAGTATACGGAGGAGAATTATAAAAAGTGGGGTAGAGGGAAAAAATTAGTCGTCGTCGGTTTCTTTTTCAAAATCGATAATATTTCCGTTTGCGGCGTTTATTTTATACTTGTATTCGACAGAGCCCGATTTGAATTCCACCTCGTATTCCCAAATGCCGTCGTCTTCCTCAAGTTCGACCTTTTCGATAACGGCCGACGAAGGATCGATGCCGGAGTGGGCAAAAGCGATTTCCTTTGCTCTGGAGTCGGAAATAAATGACGATTGAGCCGAGGTGTTTTCGGTGGGAGCATATGTGGGAACAGAGGTGCTTTCCTGGGCAGCCGAGGTGTTTTCGGTGGGAGCGGAAGTCGGGGCAGTGGTGCTTTCCTGGGCAGCCGAGGTCTCTTCGGATGTGTTTTCTGTCGGAGCCGAAGTACTCGGCGGCTGCTGTTCGGAATTGGATTTTGATACTGTGAATATTACAGTGTTGTCAGAGCTTTCCTCTATTTTCGATGTGTAATCCCTACCGGAAATGTCGTCTGAGTTGTCCATGATTTCCGAGCAGAGTTTTTCCGACCACTCGAGATTTTTGGAGCTGACCGAAAGGGCAACCTTTCCGCCGTCCGAGAGATATTCGTCCTCGATAGAAAGCTCTATGAGCTCTTTTATGACCTCGTCTCTGTCTTTGTTTTTGTATTCGTAATCATGTATCAAAGCGGCTCCGTCGCCGTTCAGTGGCTCTAAAGAGAGAACTCTGCCGTTTTTGCTGAGGGTCATCTCCAACTCGGGATTTATAGTGAGGTAAACTGTACCGTAAGGCAGATAGTTCGGGCTGTAAAAGCCGAAGAAAAACAGGCACAGGCATGCGGCAAGGGCAGCAAAACCGCCGATATATTTATAAACAGCGGGGATTTTCGGCTTTTTGGAAAGCTCCACCACATAGTCCACCGTCTGACCCGTCTCATAGTCCATATTTGCCACCTTTAAAAATCTTCCGTCGGAAGACAGGGCGACGGCGTGGCTCATATGACATTCCATTATAAGATATTTCATATTTTTCCTCCTTTCGACGGAAAGCGCTGGCTGAGATGTCCTCTTATTATTTCATAGCCGTTGGTGTAGGCCAAAAGGACGGCCACAATATATTTTCTGTGGCGTTCTATCGTCTTTCGCTCGGCTTTTGTTGCCGAAACCAGCTTTGCCACCGGGAGCTTTTTTGTCTTTACGAGCTCGTCCAAAAGCTCGGGATTTGATTTTACATAGTTTAAAATGTTCTGACAGACCTCCAAGGTCCTCTTCTGCTTGGGACAGTTATCGGCTATGTCGGAAAGGGAAAGTCCGAACTCCGAGAGATTTGCGGTAAACTCCGATATCTCCTGTCTTGCCGATTCGCGGGAGACTATATAGTCGGAATGATCATCCTTTGAAGATATCGTATCGGAGATATTTCTTCCGTCGTCGCCGTCTGCGGGGGCATCGTAATGTATGAGACCCGTATGGCGTTTTTCACGCCTGTAATGGTCGATGAGTCTGTTTCTTATGGCCGAGGCGGCATAGGGAAAAAAGCCTCCTCGGGTGGGTGAATAGCTCATGGCCGATTCATAAAAGGCAAACATGGCTATGCTCAGTTCGTCGCCCTCATGTTCATACACAGGGCGTTTTGTAAACTTGGAGGTTTCGGATTTTATAAAGTTCATATATTTTTTTATAAAAAAGTCGGCCTCGTCGGGATTTTCCCTGGCCTTCAGAATGAGCTCTGAAACATCGTCAGAACGATTCATATAAACACCTGCCTTTACATTACTATACGGAGGACGCCGTCCGATAATCGGGGTATCCATAATAAGAATATCATAATATCGTCACGATTGCAATTGACATTTTCAAGGCAGGCGTATATAATACACCCGTATAAAATAAGTGGAGGAGAAAAATGAGAGAGATTTTTCCGTCCTTTTACGGGGATTTCAGGTGCACGGCGTCAAAATGCAAGGACAGCTGCTGTATAGGCTGGGAGATAGACATAGACCGGAATACCTTTGAAAAATATATGGCCGTACAGGGAGATATGGGCGAAAAGCTGAAAAAGAATATATCCGACTCACAGCCGCCGTATTTTCGCTTGACAGAGGGAGAAAGATGTCCTTTTCTCAAAGAGGACGGCCTGTGCGAGATAATATGCCGTCTCGGCGAGGAGTACCTGTGTGACATATGCCGTGAGCACCCGAGATTTCACGAATGGTACTGCGGAACAAAGCTTTCGGGAGTCTCCATGTGCTGCGAAGAGGGAGCAAGGCTGATATTTAAAAACGGCATGGACATAGAAATAAAAGGCGAGGACGAAAACCTCGGAAAATGGGAGGCGGAATTTGAAAATGCCATGCTGTACCTTGTGTCTGCCGCAAGGGGAGAGGGAGATATATTTGAAAAGTGCTCTCTTATTATAAGGCTTGCAGAAAGCTTTCAAAGGGCGGCAGACAACGGGGAAATGTGGGATTTCTCACCGATCGGCGGAGAGTTTGCAAAAAAGAAGAGCCGTGATGAGCTTTTGAAAAAGGTCATTTCCTTTTATATCGGGCTCGAAAAGAACAGTGAGATATTCGGAGATATTTTGTCGGAGATACTTTTGAAAAGAGAGAAAATTTCAAAAGCTTCTGAAGAAATTCTGAAAAATCAATCGTCTCAAAGACGGTACGGAGAGACGCTGGCCTATTTTATTTACAGATATTTTCTCAAGGGGCTTGAGGACGGCGAGGTGATTTCAAAAACGGGCTTTGCCTGTCTGTCCGTTCTTGTGATACATCTTATGGATTGCCTGAGCCTTGCAAAAGGCGTATTAACCGATGATAAAATAATAGAAAACGCAGTTCTCTATTCAAAGGAAGCCGAGTATTCCGAAGACAACCTCGAGCTTCTCTATGACTTCATATGGGAAGAGGATATGGGCACGGCAGGACTTCTGACTTTTTTCAGAGCAAAATAAAAGACAGGCGAAAGCCTGCCTTTTATACTGTTTATTGATTTGCCGCATTTTTTTCCAGCTTTGAAAACAGCCTTATAAGGATTATGACGGCCGCTGTGGCAAGTATCAGCTCGGCTGTAAACTGAGCGTAGGCGAGGCCGTAAAGGGGGAAGAGAAGGTTGAGTATAAACAGCGCAGGTATTTCCAGCACTATTTTTCTCATTATTGCGAATATGAGGGAGTTGCGTCCGAGACCCACTGCCTGGAATACGCCGACCGCCAAAAAGTCGGTGCACAGGAAGGGGAGACCGAGGCACATGCCCTTTAAGAAGGCAGATCCATAGCCGACTATTGTTTCGTTGCTCATGAACAGCTTTATAAATGTGCTGGGCATGAAGAAATACATGGCCGAAACGAGGGTTATTACAGTGAGGGATATTTTGGCTGCAAAGGTCAGAGTGCCCTTCATGCGCTTTATGTTGCGGCTTGCGTAGTTGTAGCTGATGAGGGGCATTATGCCCTGTGAAAGACCCATGGATATCTGCATGGGAACCATGTTTATCTTCTGGGTTATACCCATGGCGGCTACGGCGTCTGCGCCGTAAACCGAGGTGAAGTTGTTGAGAATGGTCATTCCGGTGACATTGAGGAGATTCTGTATCGAGGCGGGCACACCGACGCCGCACACACCCTTGACAATATTTTTGTTGAAACTGAAATGTTTGGGAGAGACCGACACATATGTGCGTCCTTTTTTGATATACAGCAATACCATAAAATAGAGACATGCTACGCAGTTTGAGATGAATGTGGCAAGTCCCGCTCCTGCGGCTCCCATATCAAAGCCCCAGGGAAGTATGAATATGGGGTCGAGAATTATGTTCAAAAGACAGCCGCTCATGGTGCCTATGCTGGCGTGCAAAGCCGAGCCCTCGGCTCTGACAAGATAGGCCATAACCACATTGAGAATAGAAGGTGCGGCGCCGAAACTGACCGTCCACAGCATGTAGCCGGCAGTTGCCTCTGCTGTTATGCTGTCGGCTCCAAGCATAGACAAAAGGGGAGTTTTGAATATGGTGCAGAGCAGGGAGAAGATTATTCCACTGCCCAGAGAACAGTAAAAACCGAAAGCGGAGCTCTTATATACCGTATCATAATCCTTTCGGCCTAAAGCTCTGCTCATCATACTTGAACTGCCGACGCCGAACAGATTGTTTACGGCGTTAAAGGCCAAAAGAACAGGTGCGGCCAAAGCGACGGCAGCGTTCTGTACGGGATTGTTGAGCATACCGACGAAATATGTATCGGCTAGATTGTAAAGCACCATGACAAGAGAACTCAAGATGGTGGGCACAGCCAGCTGCAAAACAGCCTTCGGTATGGGGGTTTCTTCAAACAGTTGTGTCTTGCTGTCAAGTGTTTCCATAAAACGCTCCTTATCAATATAATATTGCTGCGCGAAAAACTGCACCATATGGAAATGTACGATATAGGAATATCTTTTACAAAAACATATGCTTTTCTCGGCAATAAAAAAAGACAATCAACCTTTGATTGTCTTGGTGCGGTCGGGGGGACTTGAACCCCCACGGGACTGCTCCCACTAGCACCTCAAGCTAGCGCGTATACCATTCCGCCACGACCGCATATTCAGTTTCCCAGTGACGAGATATATATTACCACACTTTGAGAGAAAAATCAAGACCTTTTTACAAAAAAATTATTTTTTCGGAAAAATATAAAAATACAATATTTTTTTGATAAGCCTATTGATTTTTGAGAAAAGCTGTGCTAAAATATATAAGAATGTAAAACGGATGGTCCTCTGTACGCCAAAGGCGGCATGAACATCTATGACGAAAGGAAATATAAAAATGGATTTGATCGCAAAACTCACAAATGCTCAGCTCAAGCCTGAGAATCAGAATGTACAGGTGGGCGACACTGTCCGCGTACACGCCAAAATCAAAGAGGGTAACCGTGAGAGAATACAGGTCTTTGAGGGCACTGTAATCGCAAAGAAGCACGGCGGCATCTCCGAGACAGTCACAGTTCGCCGTATGTCCTACGGCGTAGGCGTCGAGAAAACTTTCCCCGTACACTCTCCCAATGTCGAGAAATTCGAGATCGTGAGACACGGTAAGGTCAGACGCGCCAAGCTTTATTACCTCCGCGACAGAGTGGGTAAAGCTGCAAAGGTTAAGCAGGACATTTAAGTATCAAATGCAGCGGGCGAGCAGTTTTTTGCTCGCCCAAATCTTTATTTTGAGGTGAAGCGCCTTGAGCAAAAAATTCATTAAAATCGAAGAAGAAGTCTTCAGCTGGGTAGAAACTCTGGTCTTTGCCATAATAGTTCTTGTAATAGTAAACAGCTTTTTTTTCAGGACTACCGTGGTAGACGGCATTTCCATGGAGCCTACGCTATATGACGGAGAGCTTCTCATCGTGTCAAAACTTTTTTATAATGAGCCTCAAAAAGGGGATGTTGTGACCTTCTATTCCGCGAAACGCTATGACGAAGTCCTCGTAAAAAGGGTGATCGCAAAAGAGGGTGACACGGTGGACATAGATTATGATACAGGCATCGTCTATGTCAACGGAGAGGCTCTGGACGAGCCATATATCGCCGAGAGGATAAGATTTAAAGGTGATGTGCAGATGCCGTGCACAGTTCCCGAGGGCTGTATATTCGCCATGGGAGACAACAGAAACCACAGTACCGACAGCCGCGAGTCTACCGTCGGCATGGTGCCCTACGAGAGCATAATAGGCAGGGTGGTATTCAGGTTCTTCCCATTTGACAGAATAGGAACGGTAAAATGAAGATAAACTGGTATCCCGGCCATATGGCCAAAACCAAAAGGGTCATGCTGGATGACCTTAAAAATGTCGACATAGTCTGCGAAATAGTCGACGCCAGAATACCGAAAAGCAGCAGAAACCCCGATCTTTTTCAGATAACCAAAAATAAAAAGAGACTCATAGTGCTCAACAGAGCCGATCAGGCCGACAAAAACAAGACAGACCTTTGGGAAAAACACTTTAAATCAAAGGGCTATTTTGTCATGACGGCCGACAGCCAAAAGGGCACAGGAGTGCAGAACTTTAAAAGCGTTCTCAAAAGCGCCATGGCAAAGGAAATCGAGCGCAACAATGAGAGAGGAATGACAGGTAAGGCCATAAGAGTGATGGTGGTGGGCGTTCCCAATGTGGGAAAATCCTCATTTATCAACAGGGTGCTCAAGAAAAAATCGGCGGTCGCCGCCGACAGACCCGGCGTCACCAGACAGAGACAGTGGTTCTCTTTGGGCGAAGGCATAGACCTTATGGACACTCCCGGTATGTTCCCCTCGAGGATTGACGACGAGAAAACAGGCGAAATGTTGGCCTTTACAGGTTCAGTCAAAGACGAAATCCTCGATGTTGAGGAGCTGGCCTGTGAGTTCATAAAGACTTTGGACAGCATCGACTTTTCTGTGCTGACAAAGAGATACGGCATAGAGAAAATTGAGGGCGAAATCCCTTACGATACCCTGACGAGAATGGCCAAAGCGAGAGGTTTTCTGCTTTCGGGCAGAGAATATGACACCGAGAGAATGGCCAAAGTGCTTATGGACGAGTTCCGCAGCGGAAAGCTCGGCAATATAACATTGGAGCTGCCCTATGAGGAATGATGACAGAGACCTTTTTGAAATAGAGAGAAATCTTATTAAAAAGGGATTTGCCGCCGTGGCAGGTGTCGACGAAGCGGGAAGAGGCCCTTTAGCAGGCCCCGTATTCGCCGCCGCCGTCATTCTGAATTCCGACGATATCCCCAAGGGAATAGACGACTCAAAAAAGCTGTCTGAGAAAAAGAGGGAGGCTCTTTTCGACGAGATAAGGGAAAAGGCCGCCGCCTTTGCCATATGCTCTGTATCGGCCGAGAGGATAGACGAGATAAATATATTGAACGCCACTATGGAGTGTATGAGAGAGGCCGTGAAAGGTCTCGGAGTAAAATGCGACTATGTAATAGTGGACGGCAACAAATGTCCCGAAGTCGATGTGCCCTGCGAGGCAGTCGTAAAAGGCGACGCCAAAAGCGCATCCATCGGCGCGGCATCTATTCTCGCCAAGGTGGCAAGGGACAGATATATGACAGAGCTCTCGGAAAAATATCCGGGTTACGGCTTTGAAAAACACAAGGGCTACGGCACAAAGTCCCACTATGCAGCCCTTGAAAATCTTGGCATGTGCGAAGAACACAGGCGCACATTTTTAAAAAAGTTTTTGGGAGAAAAAAGGTGAACAGCTATCTTACGGGAAAGCTCGGCGAGGAAATCGCGGCGAAATACCTTGTTAAAAAGGGGTACAAGCTGACTGACGCCTCTTTTCGCTCACGCTACGGGGAGATAGACCTTGTGGTGCGAAAGGGCAGGACGGTGGTTTTCGTGGAGGTCAAGACCAGAAAAGACAAAAATTTTGCCTCCGCCTCTGAAAATGTCGACAGACACAAAATAGAAAAGATAAAAAAGACCGCCGCCGCATGGATGGAAAAATACGACCAAAACTTTAATTACAGATTTGATGTCATAGAGGTATATACCGAAAACATGACGGTCAATCACATAGAAAACGCATTTCAATAAGGAGATCGAATGGCATTATATACCATAGGAGACCTTCATCTGTCGGA
>ERZ779866.2916-NODE-2916-length-14569-cov-11.214620_pt1 | contig 14569 bp, 12 predicted proteins | sample MGYA00511248_ERZ779866 | MGnify/ENA primary metagenome ERZ779866 (study PRJEB29588, sample SAMEA2155758) | human gut metagenome | biome: human gut; feature: human-associated habitat; material: faeces | place: Denmark | collected 2008/2010 ... | reverse complement strand
GAAAATGCTCCTTGATATGTTGCGCAATGATCCAACAATTACGCAAAAAGAAATTATTGAACGAGTCTCTTTGTCGAGAAGCACTGTTCAGAGAATGATCAAAGAGTTGTCTGAATTAGGACGATTAGAGAGAATTGGTTCAAAGAAAACTGGCAGTTGGATTGTAAAAGAGTAAAAGAAAATATTTTATTTTGAAATCTCCGTTGTTCTGTTGTAGAATGACGGAGATTTTTCATGTAAATGTTCATGTGGAACGAGCAGACAGCATCTTCTGATACGACTGAAGGGGATTATAATGTCATCCCAACAAACAAATTTCGGAAATTGACTTTCAGAGAAATTTGAGAAAATATGTGAAGTGGTACACCTTATACTGCTTGCCAATTTGTGAATCCAGTAAAAAGTATGCTACTTCTTATTGCAATTTAGGTATAGCTTTGGATAAATTAAGTGTAAAAGAGTACGAAGCCCCTTTCAAGGGTAACTAGTAGTCAAAACGCCCCTAACAGGAGCGGCGAAGGTGATAAGTGCAATGTGGCTTGAAAAAAGTGAAAGCCAGCATCTTGAGGTGCTGGCTATTATTAAGGGCTTATAGCCCGTCATCAAACCGCCCGTTTGACGGGTGCTCCTGATTTTGCAAAGATTATTTTGCTGCGTTCATCTGCTTTATCAACGCATATGCCTGCTGCCAGCTCGTCAGCGACAGCTGCCAAAGCTCGCTATACGCCCGCACTGCAGCCTGCGGCGAACTTGCGTGCAACGCACACAGTCCCCGCACTCCTGCATAAGGATAGTGCGGAATGCACGCCTGCGCCTCCTCGGGCGTCTGCAAAAGCGCCTGCGCCAGCGCCAAATGCCCCTGCTGCAGGCACCACAGCCAGCGGGCAAACTCCGCCAACGTTTCCTTGACCACGGCAGCCTGCGCCGCCTCCGTCTGCCGGCCGTACCAATAGCGCTGCGTCTGCTTGTACTCCGCACTCTGCACCGCTGCGTCGGCAGCGCCAAAGTGCGCCAGCACCGCCTGATAATGCAGCAGATGCACACGCTCATGCACCAGCACGGAATCATAATAGGCTGCGTAATCCCAGCCATGCTCAGCACATTCCTGCCTGATAGCATTCACATAAAGCGTAATGCCTTTAGCCGTAGTAAATTCACCGTGCAGCAAGCGTTTAAACTTTAGCTGCTGCAGCTTTTTGCTCCACTCGGCATATTGCTTAGCCAGCCTTGGCAAAGCAGCGATGTCATACTTCTCCTGCAATGCTTCCGCACGCTCGAGTAATTGCCTGCCCTCGCGCTGCACGGCAACCGTGTCATAGCGTCCGTACTGCCTGTAAAGCAGCACGTCGGACTCTGCATACGCTGCAGGCAGACCAAGCCTTTCGGGAGCAGTGACGATATTTTCTAAGATAATTTCTAACATTCTTTTTGAATACACAAGCACATTGCAGCCTCTCGGGCCATCCTGCGCTTAAATTATAATACCATGGCAATGGTCAATCTCATGCTGGATAATCTGCGCCGTAAAGCCGCTGAAGCTTTGCTTGCACTTTTTAAACTGCATGTCCTGATAGGCCACGGTAATTTTTTCGTAGCGTACTGCAGCACGCTCGCCTTCAAGTGACAGGCAGCCTTCTTCCGTCATATACTTGCCGGAGCGCTTGGTAATCTCCGGGTTCAGCATCGCAATATTCGTAGGGCCGATATTTACGGCAATAACGCATTTCTGCACGCCGATCATATTTGCGGCCAAGCCCACGCAACGGTCCGCATGAGCTGCGAGCGTATCTAATAAATCCTGTGCTACTGCAATATCCATAAAGGTTGCAGGCTGGGATTTTTGTGCCAAAAAGGCTTCGTCTTTAATTATTGGTTTTTCCATGGTGTACCTCCGTAGGGTTTCTGCTTAACGCCAAGCTCGTCATCAAAAAGACTTTCACATAAGACTATAAGTAATCATCCTTCAAAATAATCATAAATCTTTGCTTCTACCGGCGTTTTCATTTCGTAAAACATTTGCACAATAGAAAGCTTTTCGCCCTTATTGCCGGTAATCGTGGTACCGATGCTCTGCTTATGCAGCATTTCGCCCATAAAATAAAACTCTGAGCCCTCAGCATCACTCTTTTTGATAAACAGGAGCTTCAGTGTTTCCGGCTGCTCAATCGCCACAACCTCTGGCGAATCAATATTAACTCTGCTGCGCGTCTGCCAGTTAAAAATCGTAGGACTGGCAAATCTGTCATCATATTTAGTGCTTTCGCTGATGTTTTCATCCTTTTTATAGGTAACAAATATCGGACAGGTGTTGTATTTAACCCTATAGCCATAAACAACAGCGCTTTCATCCTTCGCCCAGTTCAATATACGGCAGACATCCTTACGCGTATACGAACTATACAGCTTGAAGCCATGATAAAATTTTGCTGGCTTATAATCAGACAAAAAGCGTTTTTCCGCATAGACCAAAGCATCATTAACGTAGCCGTAAAATTCCTTATTTGCAAGCAATTTGCTAAACTTTTCACTTAAGCAAATGCTGTCTGCATTCGCATTCACCAACGGCATATTACCATATTTTTGGGCATCAGCAGTCTTAAAAAACTGCATACTCAATACATTCACTACGCTGACAACAGTTGCTGCCGAGGTAGTAAGCTGATACTTATTCTGCATATATTGCATAAATGCAGGCACATCAATTTGCGTATGCTGCATTAAGTAGCGCATCAGCGCAACCTCTTCCAAACGTCTGCCATTAGCAAGCTCCAAGCAGATAAACTCCAACAGCCTGCCATGCGTTGCACTCATCGTGCTTTCGTAAGGATCTGCGTACTGCCTGAAGTTATAATAGGATTTTTTCTTTTGGATAAACAAATATGGATCCTTGTCACCCAAAGCCAGAAAATCAAGCATCATCGGTGCATGACCAAGCTTGGACTTTACTAACTGATACGATTCCTTTAGCTGACGCAGCTCCAGAAAATTATTTTTATTTAAGGATTCAAAAATACGCTCACGAACTACATCGGTAAAATAAACCGTCGATGCCCCCGGTAAAAAGTTATTATGCACAATGCGACGCAGCTTTTCCTTGCTGCAGCTGCGGTCGCCATACAACGCTATTGGCAACATGTAATTATTTTCGTAGTTACCGATAAAATCAATAACCTCCAGATAGCGCTTTGCCTTGCTCTTACGCAGACCACGTCCAAGCTGCTGCACAAAGACAATAGCAGACTGTGTTGGACGCAGCATGATAATCTGATTTACAGAAGGAATATCTACGCCTTCATTCAAAACATCAACCGAGAAAAGATAATCGAGCTTATCTACGCCCTCCTCGTCGCTTTCAAGACGCTTGATAAGCCTTGCGCGCTCTTCCTCACTGGTAGCACCAGCCAAAAAGGCTGCTTTTTTGCCATGCTTATTAAACGCTTCCAACAAGGCTTTCGCTTCTTCTATCCTGCTGCAAAAGACAATACCCTTGACGCGCCCCTGGTCACAGCCATAAAAATCTGCATAATACAGGATATTTTTGACACGTTCTTCACTCGTCAGGCGCACAAAATCGGCATTATCATCTAAAAGCTCGCCATCTACAACAATTTCACTTACGCCGTGATAATGAAACGGCACCAGCATATTTTCAGCCAAGGCCTGATGCAAACGGATTTCGTAAGCAATATTATGGTCGAAGGTTTTAAAAATATCGCAGTCATCAGAACGCTCCGGCGTTGCCGTCATACCCAGTAAAAACTTAGGCTTAAAATAGCTCAGCACCTTTTGGTAGCTTTTAGCTCCTGCATGGTGCGCTTCGTCGATAATAATATAATCAAACGCATCCGGCGCAAAGGCATGCAGGTTTTCATCCTTCACCAAGGTCTGCACTGTAGCAAACACATAATCCCTGTCGATTTCTCTGTGACCGCTGGTAAACAAGCCTGTCGTAATATGCTCATCAATAATCTGCTCAAAGCTTTCCTTAGATTTACGCGCAATCAGGCCGCGATGCACTATAAACAGGCAGCGTTTAGGCTGCGCTGCCCGCACATCAAAGGCCGAAAGATACGTTTTACCGGTACCAGTAGCAGAAATCAGCAAAGCGCGATTCTTGCCCTCTGCCCTAAGCGCTGCAATATTTTGCAAGGCTGCTGCCTGCATTTTATTAGGATTGATTTTGTACAGCTTATGTATTTTGGTATAAGCACGCTGTCGTTGGCTGCGTGCTTCGCCGTAAATGCGCTCATATGCAGCAATCCATTCCTCAGTAACAGTTGTAGCATCATTCCACGCCTGATTAAGCTCCTCCTGCATCTGCCTGATTAAAGCGCCATCCTTCATGGAAGAAAGCTGCACATTCCACTCACGGTTAACAGTCAGCGCACTTTGCGTCAAATTACTGCTGCCAACAATCATAGTGTAATTTTCATCCTTGGAAGAGGTTGCATGTGTATGGAACAAGTAACCCTTGGCATGAAAATTATAGTCGGAAGTAATTATCTTCAATTCCAGATTAGGAAACTGCAGTAATCTGCGCAATGCTCGCGGTTCCGTAAAGTTTTGGTATTGCGAGGCCAAAATTTTTCCCTTAATATGCTTATTCTCCAATTCCTTTAGCGTGTCAATCAAGCAGGCAATACCGCTGTTAGTTACAAACGCCACAGAAAAGAAAAATTCATCACAATGCTCCAGCTCAAGCAGCAGGTTTTCCAATACCTTTACCTGCTCCTGCTGATTATTAGTTAATATCTTCGGCAAAAAGCGCTCGTCTGTTTCAATATTAAAATCAATAAAGCCCGCCTCCAAATACAAGGCAAGTTCACTGCTGTTCACGATTATTCAATCTCCTCTTGCTGCAGGCGCTCTACAATCGGCATATCTGCTGCCGCCCAATCCAAGCTGCTTAAATCTGCCGGAGCCAGCCATTTTGCTGCCACATGCTCCTTCATAACGAACTTGGGCTGTGCCAGCTTGCACACATACGCATGCATGGTAATCGCAAAATCAGGATAGGTGTGCTCCACCGTCATCAGATACGCATCCTCGGGAATGCTGATATCCATGTCCATTTCCTCGCGCAGCTCGCGTTCCAGCGCAGTGTGACGCTCTTCGCCTGCCTCTACCTTACCGCCGGGAAACTCAAATTTATAGCTTACATAATCAAATTTGCCTTTATTACGCTGCATGCACAAAATCTTGCCGTCATGCTCAATTACTGCTGCCACTACCTCATAATGCTTCATCATTACAACCTCCGTGCATTCTCTCTTGTTTCTTTCAGCAGCACTACTGCATCATATACCGCTTCTCCATTAGTACCGGGAATAATATCCTCAAAATCAGCATAGTTTCTGTTATACGAATTAATAACTTCATTTTGACTATTATAAAACGTAGCATGCAGTGTTCTACTCATTCTGCAGTCAAGATCATATTCATCATGCGAAATAAGATATTCATCTTTATCTGCGTTATACCATTCCACCCATACAAGCGCACATTGATGATTACTATGTCTATAATCTTTACTGCCGGTATAAAATCTTGCCGTTGCCGTATCAATCCACGCCCCACAATGTGCATCTGAACCCACCCAATACCATCTTGGCGGCTGCGGCGGATTAAAGGCTGCACAGGTTGCAGCCAGCGACAGCAGTAAAACCAACAAACACAATATTTTCTTCATCACACTCACACCTTTCAAACCTATTTATCTTTTATCTTGCTATTTGTAAAGAATTTCTATTCCCTATTCTACCCCACTTATGCTCTTTAGGCAACCTTCTACCGCTCCGTCATAACATCAAAGCTCTTGCCGTCCGTTGTCACCGTCAGCGTACCGTGATCATGCGTCGTCAGCACCTTCGCGCCAAGATGCGTTAAGCTGCCCACCACGTTCTTGTTCGGATGCTTGTAAATTGAAAAATCACCGCAGCTGATGAGTGCATATTTAGGCTTAACCTTGCTGACAAACGGCCAATATGACGATGTCTTGCTTCCGTGATGACCAACCTTAAGCACGTCCGCCTGCAGCGCAGTACCGTATTTTTGCTGCAGCGCATCCTCCACCGGTGCCTCCGCATCACCAGTCAGCAGCATTTTAAAGCTGCCATAATGCAGCATCAGCACCAGGCTGGTGTTATTCATATTCTTCAGGTCCTTTTTGCTGAGGAAGTCTCCCGGTGCCAGCACCTCGATATAATAATTTTTGTCAATCTTAATCGTATCCCCGGTCTTCAGCGCCAGTCCGTTATACCTGCCGGCGCGCAAATCACTGTTCAACGCCACAGAAGCTTTGTAACCGCTGTTGACATAACCGCTGTCATAAATATTGCTGACGCCGTATTTACCGCGCACGTACATGATATTGCCCATATGGTCACGGTGATGGTGTGTCACGAAAACAGTCTTAATCCTGCTGACGCCGGCCTTGTCGAGCGCCTTAATCAGCGCCTGCCTGCCGCCGCTGTCGCCTACCTTATCCTTAACGTCGTTGCCCACGTCAATCATGATATTGCGCTTGCCGTCCTGCAGCAAAATCGCATCTGCCTGCCCCACATCCAGCACGCTGATACGCAGTCTGCCCTGCACTGTGCCTGTGTCCTGCTTTTGCTGCATGCTCTGCGGCAGGTTATTTTTTACCGCCGCACGCACGCTTTCGGCGTTTGGCTGATAAAGACCGCTGTACGCTGCCAGCGCCACGATAAAGGCTACAATAATCTGAAAAACAAGCTTTAATTTACGCATGAATATCCTACTTCCCTCTTCTTTACTTAATTAATAAGCTTTTTGCTAATGTATTTATTATATCACGCATATAAAAAAGCGTACATACTCACATTCCGTATGTACGCTTCTTTCTTAATCTGTCAGTTTAAAGTGTATAAAATTTTTTCATTTATCTCCGGCACGAACACTCAACCGCAACAAGCAATGCTCCCGCAGGTGCCACGCAGTCCGGGTTCTGCAGCAGGCTTTTATTTGCGCAGCCATTTACTCTGCTGTGCCTTTTTGTTTAATGCATCCAAGGCCTTGGTATATACATTAAGCATTTCCTTTTTGCCCTTTGTTTGCTGCACTGCTGTTTCACCGCCCATATCAAGGCACACTTTGCCGTCTTTATCAATTATATAATGTGCCGCTACAGTATATTCCGTACCATTGTTGTTAAAAAGATATAAATACATGGCACTTACAGCATTCTGCAGCGATTCATCCTCGCGCAGTGACTTTAAAAATTCAGCGTCTGTGAACTGCTCCTCCGCAAACACAGCCAGATACAGTTGTCCGCTTTTGCTCAGGCTCTGCACCGAATCAACATCCACATAAAGTGTACCGACATCGGTTTCGCCTGCCTTCTGCAGGTTCTGGCAGTTGCCTACGGCAGCAATACTCAATAATATCAGCATTATCAAAAGCTTAATGTAACGCATTTTTTGCACCTCGCATAATCAACAGTTTTATTATATCCATTATATAACAAAAAGAGGGCAAAGTCACCCTTGCCCTCTTAATGATTAGTGGATTTTAAATTAATTCTTTAAAATTAATTATTTACCGGTGCGAGCAGCCAGCATTTCTGCATGTCTCTTTTGTTGAGCAGCTACGCGAGCGTCTTTTGCAGCTTTTTTAGCAGCTTCTGCTTTAGCCAGTTTTGCTTTTGCAGCTTTTTCAACTTCAGCTTGACGCAGTTTTTCCGGAGATTTATGGCCGAATTTCCAAGTTGCACCAATGCCGCCCATGAATTCGTCGCCAGCGGTGGATACGCTGAAGCTCAGCATGAAGTCGCGGTTAGGATAGTGGAATGCACCCAGAGCCAGACCGGTCTTGTCGCGGTATTGGCCAACGCCTACAGCGATTTCGGTCGGAGCTTCCGGATCATAACCCATGGTGTGCAGGTTAGCGATAGCAGCAGCCATAGCGCCAACTTTTTCTACGTTAGCATCCAGTTTGTCGATTCTGCTGTTCAGACGGGAAACTTCGCCGTCAAATTTAGCTTCGATGCGTTTGTCTTCATTAGCACGGGTAGTTGCTTCGTCATTGATTCTGCCATCCAGACGAACATCTTCAGCTTTGCGATCTGCAGTCTCTTTGTCGATAGCAGCTTTGTTAGCATCGATTTTGGTGTTCAGTTTGTTGTCAGCATCTTTGCGAGCGTCAGTTTCAGCATCGATTTTGGTGTTCAGTTTGTTGTCAGCATCTTTGCGAGCATCGGTTTCAGCATCGATTTTGGTGTCCAGTTTGTTGTCAGCATCTTTGCGAGCTGCTGCTTCATCTTTAATTGCTGCGTCCAGTTTGTTGTCAGCATCTTCACGAGCTTTTACTTCGTTCTCGATAGCAACTTTGTTTTTATCGATGTTAGCGGTATTGTTTTCGATACGGCTGTTCAGATATTTATGTTGCTCATCTGCTTCTGCTTTGTTTGCTTTGATTGCATCAGCGTTAGCTTTGATTGCGTCTTTGTTAGCAGCGATAGCTTGGCCGTTTGCTTTGATGGAAGCATCTTGTGCTTTGTTTTTGTTGTCTTGAGCGTCCAGTTGCTCTTGAACTTTTGCAGCGTTGCTGTCGATTTTGTCGTTCAGCAGTTTGTCGCCTGCTACACGAGCTTCGCCTTCTGCGTTAACTTTGATGTTCAGGAAAGTGTCAGCCATTTCGCGATCTTTGGTTTCTTTATCGATTTTAGCGTTCAGAATCTTGTCGTTTTCAACGCGAGCTTGACCTTCTGCATCGATTTTGGTGTTCAGTTTGAATTCACCGAATTCGCGATCTTTAGTTTCTTTGTCAATCTTAGCATCTAATTTAGCGTCGTTGTTTTAACGCTCTTGTTTTTCCAGACCAGCCATGAAGCTGTTCATTGCATCAGCGTCTTTACGAGCTTTTGCTTCAGCATCGATTCTGTCGCTCAATTTCTTGTCATTGTTTTCGCGCTCTTGTTTTTCCAGGTTAACTTTGAAGTTAGTCATTGCTATATCGCTTTTACGTGCTGCTTTTTCTTTCATAATAGCAACTTTGTTATCAGAGATATCTTTTGCATTTGTTTGAATGTTTGTTTTGTTGGTAGCAACATCAGCTTTGATATTTTGAATTGCTGTTTGGTTGTTCATGCTTCTCTCATGATTAGCATCAACCTTGGACTTCAACTGGATCTCTTCAATCGGACTGAAAGCTTGTGCATTATTTGCAACAAAACCAACGCCACCCAATACTAAGCTGAGTGCAACAGCTTTAACTAACATCTTTTTCATTGATGAACCCTTCTTTTCTCTTAAATTTTAATAAAATTCGTCAAACCGATCAAGGCTACCGATTTCAACGTTTATTACAGATACTATATCACTTACATTATCAATAATGCAAGTCAATGTACGGAAAATTTTATGTATACACAGAGGTCTTTAACCTGAGAGTTTAAATTCATTTTAAGACAATTTATTGTGATTAAAATTTTACAAGCTTAACGTAAAAGCAAACTCAGCTTTTGCACACACTTCTATCTATTTTTTCTCCTGTAATCGGTAATTTCTCCTGCTTGCTTCATTACTTTTCACGCCAATAAGTAAAGCGTACATACTCACACTCCATATGTACGCTTCTTTCTTAATCTGTCAGCTTAAAACATGCAAATTTCTTATTTTTTCGGAGTAATCGCCAAGACGCGTGCCGGCAGACCGGTCGCTCCTTCAATACGCGGCCAGGCCGCAACAAGCAATGCTCCCGCAGGTGCCACACGGTCCAGGTTCTGCAGCACTTCAATCTGCAGCTTGCCCTTACCCAGCACATAGCGCTCGCACGCCAAATCGCCTGCCTTGGCAGCCTCTGCCGAAGCATCAGTATCCAGTGTTTCGTGGCCGTTGGCTGCAGCGTTGCGCTCTTCATAAATATATTGCAGCGCAGGCAAAGACCAGCCGGGGAAGTTTTCGCTGCCGTCTGCAGCAATACCGCTCAGCTTATCCATATCCGGCCAATTTTTATACCAGTCTGTGCGCAGTGCCACAAAAGCGCCGTCGGGAATCGGTCCATATTCTGCCTCATAAGCCTTGATATCATCCACCGTTACGGCGTAATGCACATTCTCCGCAACCTTGGCGGTGATATCAATCACGCACAAGGGAAACAGCATCTGCTGCGCACCGAATTTCTCGGATAAAGGCATATCCTTAACAAAATGACCGGGAAAGTCAATATGCGTGCCGTATTGGCCGGGAAATTTGAAGGTCTGAATCAAACATTCCAGCATCGGGTTGCCCCAATCGAAAACTGTCTTGCTAACCTCTACGGAGCCTGCGGGAATACCGCTCCACACCGGGCTGTCATTGTTCATAGAATGGGAAAGCTCCACCCATTCATAAGCATCTGATTTCATTTCTGCTAACATATTCCATAATTTGTACATAAGAAAACCCCCTCAATAAAAAATATTGGTCCTTATTATTATCATAGTACATCGATAGGAATTTGTAAAGCAGATATTTGCATAACAGAATCTTTGTAGCAATGCAAAAGACCCGTCACCGCTAAAAAGCGGCAACGAGTCCTTTTATATGTAATAATAATATCTTAATTAATCTCTCAGCTTAGCCTTATATGCTTCGGCAACCTCAGCGATTACTTTCTTCATAGAAGCATCAACCTCAGCGTCGGTCAGAGTGCGGTCAGCAGCCTGATAGGTCAGGTTGAAGGCCATGGATTTGCAGCCTGCGGCAACCTGCTTGCCGGTGTAGATATCGAATACACGCACGCCCTGCAGCAGTTCGCCTGCATGCGCACGGATAACCTGCTCCAGCTCGGCGTTGGTTACTTCTGCCGGAACAACAACGGCAATATCGCGGCTCATGCTCGGGAACTTGGGAAGATGCTTGTATTGCGGTACAGCGGTTGCGCTTGCTACCAAAGGCTCTACGGCCATTTCCAGCACGTAGGTAACCTGATCCAGCTCAAAGTTTTCCTGAACTACCGGGTGTACCTCACCGAAGGAGCCGATAACCTCGCCGTTAACAACGATATCACAGCTTTTGCCCGGATGCAGATACGGCTGTTGGCTGCGAGTCATAGTGTAATCGCTCACCTGCATTGCTTCTAGCAGTCCTTCAACGATGCCCTTCATATCATAGAAGTCAACATTGCCTTTATCGTCGCACCAGTTAAGAGCTTTGCGGCTGCCGCTCAGTACTGCGGTCAGCAGCTGACGCTCTGCGGGATCCTCGGTCAGCGGCAGTGCCTTCGGCAGGAAGATACGGCCGATTTCGAACAGAGCAACACTGCTGTTGTGGTTGCGCAGGTTGAAGGAAGCAGTCTGCAGTGCGCTCGGAACCATGGTGGTGCGCATTACGGAGAAGGCGTCGGTAATCGGGTTCAGCAGCTCAATGCAGTTACGGCGTGCATCATCTGCCGGCAGCAGCATTTTATCGTAAGCGTTAGCCTTGATGAAGCTGTAGGTCATCATCTCACTCAGGCCTGCGCCTACCATGTAATCCTGTACGTCGTCCTTAACATCGTCCAGCACAGACTGGCTGCCTTGGGTGATGGTCAGCTCCGGCTGATGGCTTTCGATGAAATCATAGCCATGCATACGCGCAATTTCTTCGCTGATATCGGCATCGCAGTCAATATCACGGCGCCAGGTAGGAGCGGTAATCAGCAGCTCGCCATTCTTTGCTTCTACGCCGAAGCCCAATTTGGTGAGGATAGCAACCATTTCTTCCTCAGCGATATTTACGCCGATGCGGCCGTTAATCTTTGCTGCGGTAGTGGTGATTACTGCCGGCTTCAGCTCCTCAGGATAAGCCTCCACGATACCGCTGAAGGTTTCGCAGGCACCCATTTCTTCCAACAGGTGAGCAGCACGGTTCAGTGCGTCATGGTCGCGGATGGTATCTACGCCACGCTCAAAACGGCCGCTGGCTTCACTGCGCAGGCCCAGCGCACGGGAGGTGCGGCGGATAGAAGGACCGTGGAAGGAAGCAGCCTCCAGAATAACGTTTTTGGTTTCGTCGGTAACCTCGGTCAAGAGGCCGCCCATAACACCGCCAAGACCGGCAGCCTTTTCGGCATCACCGATGGTAATCATAGCAGAGGTCAGCTCGCGCTCCTTGCCGTCGAGGGTAACAAGCTTTTCGCCTTCTTCTGCACGGCGCACAATTAGAGTGTGGCCTGCAACCTTGTCTGCATCATAAGCATGCATCGGCTGGCCCAGCTCCAGCATAACATAGTTGGTAACGTCAACTACGTTGCTGATGGGGCGCACGCCGCAGGCACGCAGACGGCGCTGCATCCATTCGGGAGAAGGCATGATTTTGATGTCCTTCAGCACGCGGGTAGCAAAGCGGGAGCACAGCTCCGGTGCGTCAATTTTTACGTTTACATAATCGCTTGCCTTACCAGCGGCAGCTTCCTTAACGTCCATAGCAGGCATTTTCAGCGGGCAGCCGGTAATAGCGCTGATTTCACGCGCCAGACCGATAATGCTGAAGCAGTCGGCACGGTTGCTGGTCAGGTCGATATCGATAACGGTATCATCCAAGCCTAAAACGGTTTTGATGTCTACGCCAATCGGAGTGTTTTCTGGCAGAATGAAGATGCCGTTTCTTTGCTCCGGCAGTAGCAGCTTGGATTCAATACCCAGCTCATCGGCACTGCACAGCATGCCGAAGGAATCAAGACCGCGCATTTTAGCTTTTTTCAGCTTCAGGCCTTGCGGATTGCGCTCGCTCGGAGGCAGTACGCTGCCAACTACGGCAACCGGCACAATATCATATTGATGTACGTTTTGCGCGCCGGTAAGAATCTGCACCGGCTCGCCGCCTTGGCCGTAATCCAGCATGCAAACCCACAGGTGGTCGCTGTCGGGATGACGGTGAATTTCCATAACCTTACCGGTGATAACACCCTCCAGGCCCTTGCCCAGTTGGGTAACGGTGTCAACCTCCAGGCCGACACGGGTAATTTTATCGCACAGCTCCGCAACGGAGATGTTAATATCTACATATTGTTTTAACCATTCTAAAGATGCAAGCATGATTGATCCTCCTTATTTGAATTGACTGATGAAGCGTTGGTCATTTTCGAAGAACAGGCGCAAATCGTCAATGCCGTATTTCAGCATAGCAATACGTTCAACGCCCAGACCAAAGGCAAAACCGGTCATTTTCTCAGGATCATAACCGCTCATGCGCAATACGTTGGGATGTACAACACCGGCGCCGAGGATTTCCAGCCAGCCGCTGTCCTTGCAGACATGGCAACCGCCGCCCTTAGCATGACAAATCGGGCAGGATACGTCAACCTCAACGGAAGGCTCGGTGAAGGGGAAGTAGGAAGGACGCAGGCGAACCTTAACATCCTCGCCAAACATTTGCTTACAGAACAGCTCCAGAGTGCCCTTCAAATCTGCCAGGCTGATGTTTTTGTCTACAACAAGGCCTTCTACCTGATGGAACATCGGGGAGTGAGTTGCGTCGTAATCGCAGCGGTAAACGGTACCGGGACAAATCATGCGAATCGGAGTGTTAGGCTCCTTGCTTTCCAATGTGCGCGCCTGCACGCCGGAGGTTTGGGTGCGCAGCAGATAGTTTTCGGTGATATAGAATGAATCCTGCATATCCAGTGCCGGATGATCGGGAGGCAGGTTCAGTGCGGTGAAGTTGTGGTATACATCCTCGATTTCCGGACCGTCGCAAACATCAAAGCCCATACGCATGAAGATTTTCTTAATCTCACGCATGGTCAGTGTTACAGGATGCAGATGACCTGTTTTCGGCTTGCGGCCCGGCAGAGTAATATCAACCTGCTCGTTAGCGAGCTTGTCAGCCAGCGCCTTTTTCTCCAGCACGGCGGTTGCTTCGTTGATTTTGCCTTCCAGCTCAGCCTTGATTTCGTTAACAATCTGACCGATTTTCGGACGCTCTTCGGCAGGCAGCTTGCCCATGCCGCGCAGGATTTCGGTCATCGGGCCTTTTTTGCCCAGATATTTGACGCGCAGGTCCTTAAGCGCATCAAGAGAAGTTACGGCAGCAAGCTCTTCTAAAGCCTGTGCTTTTAATGCTTCTAATTTTTCTTTCATTGATTTCATCCTTTCTTCATTGGACGGCTTAGAAAGTATCAGATACAAAGAAACGCGACGCAGGCGTACCGGAGGTACGTGACGCAAAGACCCGATTTATCATGAGCTAATGCGAATTGGATAAATCGTTGGTCGTGCTAATACCTTTGGTGCAAGAAGCTGTTTCTGCAGCAGATGATGCTTTATCAGCTGTCAGCCAAAAATAAGAAAACGCCCCTGCAAAACTGATAAGTTTACAGGGGCGAAAAAATTTCGCGGTACCACCCAAATTTGTTCCTTCATTTGCAAGCTTTAACGCAGCCTTACGCCCACCCTACGCAACCATGCAGCCTTCAGGCAGGACACTCCCAAGGGAACTTCGGCATAATTTTGTGTGCGAAGCTTACAGCCGGCGACTTCGCTCTCTTAAACACAGCCTTAAGCCTACTTGCTTGTTCATCGTGTTATCAGGGGTCGATTCAATTTGATGTTTATTATAGCACTTTTTGAGCAAAAGATAAAGAGGGG
>ERZ779866.2915-NODE-2915-length-14570-cov-4.717396_pt1 | contig 14570 bp, 10 predicted proteins | sample MGYA00511248_ERZ779866 | MGnify/ENA primary metagenome ERZ779866 (study PRJEB29588, sample SAMEA2155758) | human gut metagenome | biome: human gut; feature: human-associated habitat; material: faeces | place: Denmark | collected 2008/2010 ... | reverse complement strand
TATATATCCATGTAATACAGCGTGATGGAAGAAATTTGCGGCGTTTTAAGGAGTAAAGTATGTTATATAATGATAATTACTATATAAGACCAAAGGAAGCAAGCAGAAAATTAAGTATGGCCTATAAAATAAGAACACCGGTGTATATGTATGGGGTGACAGGTTCGGGAAAAACGGCGTTAGTAAAGGATTTTTTAGCTCATAAAAAGTATAGTGTCTTTTCAGCGGCTAAAGTATCACCTGAGGAAATAAATATAAGCAAAGACGGAAAAGAAAAAATAGTAGTAATTGATGATTTGCATTTTGTTACGGGTGTTTCTGAACGAAAAAGCTATGAAGAACTCATAATAAAGCTTTTAGAACAAGGAAATATATGGCTGCTGCTCATATCACGTTCTCCTATGCCCGGATGGCTCATATCTATTTACATACACTATGCTTTTATTACTATACCTGAGTCTGATTTTTATCTTACAAGGGAAGAACAAATTCTTTTTTTGAAAGAAAATAACATTATATTAAATGAAAAGCAAGAGGATGAAATTATAAAATTTACAGAGGGATTTCCGATTGCTATTAGACTTTTGGCTATAAACGGTGGTGATTTGAGGACAGCTACTCAGGAACTGTGTAATTACCTTGAAAGCTATGTTTATGACCAATGGGATATTGAGCTGCAGGAATTTTTTATGCAGACCTCTATTGTGGACAAATTTACAGAAGAGCTTGCGTCAATGATAACCGGAAAGAGTAATGTGGCAGTTTTATTGGCTCGTGCACAGGAGATGGGAAACTTTTTTGTCTCAGATGGTGTAAACGGTATATGGGAATATAGATGGCAGATGAGAGATTCCATGCGGTTAAGATTAAAGAAAAAATGGAATAATGAGCGTATTAACCCTCTTTATCATCATGCAGGACTTTATTATGAAATGCATGACAAAATACCGGAAGCTCTTTCAATGTATGAACAATGCAATGATAAGGAAAGCATATCTCGAGTTTTAATAGCTAATGCGAGAAAGAACCCTGCATCAGGTCACTATTTTGAAATGAGAAAGTATTATCTTTCTTTGCCTGAAGAAAAAATTCTTGAAAATCCTTTGCTTATAGCGGGAATGAGTATGCTTCAGTCAATGCTGATGAATATTGATGAAAGTGAACGCTGGTATGAAGCCCTGAAAGATTTTGCAAAAAACCATATATGCAGTGAGAGAAGAGAGGCTAAGAGCAGACTTTTGTATCTTGATATAGGACTTCCGCACAGGGGAATAGTAAATTTAGTTGATATCTTAAAGCATGCGGGGACACTGATAAAGGATAGAGGAGCCACACTTCCGGAGTTTTCTGTTACAAGTAATCTGCCTTCGATGATGAACGGCGGCAAGGATTTTTGCGATTGGAGTAAACATGACAATGAGCTTGCCGCAAGTATAGGAAAAATGGTTGAATTTGTTCTCGGAAAATATGGGAAGGGTCTTGTTTCTTTGGCATTAGCAGAAAGCTATCTGGAAAAAGGAATGGACGGCTACCGTGTTATGACTCTTGCAGAAAAAGGAAAGCTTGCCGCAGAAAGCGGAGGAAAAATAGAACAGTGCTTTGTTGCAACAGGAATACTTGTATGGTTATCTATAATTAACGGCAATGCAGACTATGCTGAAGAACAGCTTTTAGTTTTTCGTGAGCGTGCGGAAAAAGAGGCTGAAAGACTTTTGTTTAATATTGACGCAATGCTGTGCCGTATTTATCTTTATCAATGTAAGTATCCAAAAATAAACGAATGGATGAAGACAGCCCCTCAGGAAAATGCCGAATTTTCCACTATGGAACGATTGCGTTATTTAACCAAAGCTCGTGTTTATCTGCAAATGGGAAAATTAAATCAGGCATGTTCTATTCTGGAAAAAATGCTTTACTATGCCGATGTTATTAAGCGTACATATATTATGATAGAATCATATTTATTGTTGTCTATTGCATGGTATCGTATGGGCAGAAAGGATTGGACAGTTAATTTACAAAAATGTATTGATATGTCAGAGGAATATGGCTTTGTTAGAATAATTTCCAGAGAAGGTATTGCTGTGATAAAGCTTTTAAAATCAAATAAACTGGTTTGGAAAAATGAGGATTTTAAAAACAGGGTAATATCTGAATGTGCACAAATGGCGGAATTTTATCCAAAATATTTAGAACGTGGAACGGACGGAGAAATAAAGCTTTCGGAAAATGCATTGAAAATTTTAAAAATGCAGGCAGAAGGCATGTCTATTAAAAATATAGCGGAAAGGCTGAGCATAAAGGAATCTACTGTTAAGTATCACTGCGGTGAAACCTACAGGAAGCTTAATGCAAAAAGTAAGCTGGAAGCGATAAACGAAGCGAGAAAAAGAAATTTAATATAACAATTATTGAGCGATAGTTTTTTATCTTGCAGAAACTATCGCTTATTTGTTTAATTTATTGAAAGTAACTATTATTTATGCTATAATTCAATCGAGTTTCAGCTAATTGACAGCGACAATATTTTAAGTAAGGGGAGTAACTATGAAAAGCGAGGCAAAGCTTACTTTTTTTGAAGCCACAAGTATAATAATCGGACATGGTGTGGGGGCAGGAATTTTGTCCGTACCATACATAGCGTCGAGAAACAATGTATTTGATATGTGCGTGATATTTGTTTTAGTTTATGGTATAAATCTTCTGCTTCATTTTATGATTGCAGAGCTTTCATACAACAACGGAGGAATGCAGTTTATCAAATGCTTTGAAAATGATTTATTTATTGGAAAATATAAAAAGATAATGGCGGCAGCTGCATTTATACTTTTAGGTTTTTCCGTAATAGTCAATGTCAGCGGATTTATCACCGGCGGTGGAGCTGTGCTGGAATCCTGGCTTGGAATTGATTACAGAATTGGAATAAGCATTTTCTTTGTAGCGGCGGCATTGGTTGTATTTTTCGGATTGAAACTGGTTGGAATTTTTGAAAAATTTGCAGTTATTTTCATGCTTGCGGTTATAGTAATTCTAATAGGTGCATCCTTTAAAAGCGGCCGTGCAGATTTTGCCAGCAAGTTTATAGCATGGGGAAATGTCTTGGCTCTTTACAGCATTATTTCATTTTCTTTGTCAGCTGTAATGTCTGTTCCTCAGGTGGTAAAGGGTCTTGACGGAAATATTAAAAAAATCCGTGGAGCTATTGCCCTTGGAACAGGAATAAATCTTATGTTAATTGTTCTGATAACATTTACAACTCTGTATTGTGTTGGTAATAATGTAACACAGAATGGTGCAATCGTAGATATGTCGGCAAAAATCGGCGGATGGGTCAGCATTATCGGCTATATATTCTCACTTTTGGCTCTTGCTACCTCTTTTTGGGCAAATACTTTAAATCTGAGAGATGTTGTTGAAGAACAGCTTTCTCTGGGAAATAAAAAAAGCTGGTTGCTGGCTTCAATTCCTTGTCTTGGAATTGCATTGCTGGGACTTACAAGCTTTGTTGGTTTTGCAAGACTTGCAAGCGTTGTGCAGGTGCTTACTGGAGTTGGTGTTATTTTGGCTTATAATCATTCCAGAAAAGGCAAAAAAGAAAACACAATATGCGGAAAATTTGGAAGTATACCTTTTCAGATTATAGTCATTGCAGGTTCTCTTATTGCGACAGTTGGAGCCTTGATTAAGATAGCATAAGGGTGAATTGATGTGAAAGACAATAATATTTTTAATACAACTCCCATTACAAAAATAAGACCTACTATAGAATTTTTTCTGGGAGCAGATACAAAACATGAAGAAACTATTGAATGCGGCGTTTTAGAAAAAACTTTAGAAACCGCCAAGCAACTAGGTTTTGTAGATGAAAATGGAAAATCAAAGGTTGACAGAGTTTTTATGTATAACCCTGACGCCATAGGATTGTGGATATACCATGAGTACAAAGATTTGTTTCAGCCTCTTGAAAATATTACCCAAGTGAGGGAGGACATTCTAACGGTTTATCCTCCTGTAACGCCGGTGTGTTTTGGCTCAATGTATACGGGAATGAAGCCCGAAAATCATGGGATTCTTAAATATGAAAAACCTGTTTTGCAGGTAAACACCATTTTCGATTTTTTACCCTCAGTAGGTAAAAAGGTAGCTATAGTCTGCACTCAGGGGGATTCTATAGCCGAGATTTTTAAGGGCAGAAAGGTAGACTATTTTATTTATCCTACCATTGACCGGTGCAACAAAAAGGCGGAAGAGCTGATAATTGCGGACAATCACGACCTTATAGTTTTGTATAACGGTAATTATGACTACTACATGCACAGGTTTACACCAAAGGGTAGAAAATCCATAAACGAGCTTAGAAAAAATATTGATACCTATTGCGGACTTTATGAGCTAATTAAAGAAAACTGGAAGCAGCATAAAACCTTTATGGCGTTTGCTCCGGACCACGGATGTCACAGAAGTATTTTTCCTCCCGGAAATCATGGAAAGAATATACCAAAGGATATGAATACAGTACATTTCTATACTTTTATATGAGGCTTTTGAGGGGTAGAAAATGGAATTATTAAACATAGTAAAAAATACGATTGCGACAAAAATAATAATAGGGTCGTTTGTTGTTAATACATTAACAACCCTTTGCGCTTCCGGAATAGTCTATTGCTGTCCAAATTCAGCGTTAATAACGGCAATTATTGCAGTCGGATTGATATTTTCACCGATTATAATTTTAAACATATATTATGTCTGGAACACACAGCGGAAGTACAAAACTATTGATGTTATAATATCTGCGGTTACAGCGGTTTTTCATTTGATAATAATATAATTTTTGATATATAAAAAAATAATGCCGGTTGACCGTTTTACATTGCTGTATTTGACTTTTCCGCTGTGCATTGGAGGCTTGAACTTTGTAAGAGGATATAAAGGAAGACCATTTTTATAGAGACAACATGGAAAACAGAAGGAATACCTAAAATTACTGTCATGAAAATTTTTACTGTAGTAGTTATTTTAGTCTGTATTGCCTCTGTGATTATGTGTATTTTGAATTATTATGATTTTTCTATATTTAATGATATAGGAGCGTAAACAACAGTAAAACTCTATAAATCCAATATTTAAAAAACTATCAAAAATCAAACCTGTAGAATTTGTTTTATAGGTTTGATTTTTTTATTTCACACAGTACTTAAAAGGTTTCTAAAAAACTGAATATGATGAAAATTATCATTGATATCTTAATCATTTAAAGTGCTAAGTTTAAAAGGTTTATGACAACCGTTTGATTTAAAAAGATTGTTTTAATATACAAAAATAATTTGATTAAACCTTTTGTTATGAATGAGAAATTTATTTTCAAAAAACAAATACAATTTTGTATTTAACCGCAAAAAGAATTAAACATAACAATAAATAATAGTATAAATTTAATAAAACAATACAAGAAAATTATTGAAAAAAATTACCTTAAGAGTATAATGTGAAATATATAAAGCGGTATGTTTGCGAAAAATTATATTACAGGAAAGGAGAATAAGTGACAGCAATATTTTGCAAAACTTTATGCCGCTTATGTGATGAATTATTTGTATTTTATCTAAAGAAAGGAGTAAAAACAAAGGTAAAAGACATACGTAAGTTAATTATTCAAGTGTAAAATGTTTAACAGAACGGAGGATAGAGCGATGAAAAAATTTCTGAGCGTGATTTTATCTTGTCTTATGGTTTTGTCCATGGTTTCAGTGGCATCTTTTGCAGATGAAACCTCCGGACAGCTTGAGGGAGAGGGAACTGCTGAAAATCCTTTTGTGATAAAGTCGGCAGATGATTTGATTGATATGTCAAATCTTATAGAACAGGATGCAGCATATGCAGACGATTATTATGTTTTAGCAAACGATATAGACTGTACCGGAGCTTCAATAACACCTATCGGAAAAACTAACTATTTCAGCGGTGTTCTTGACGGACAGTCTTTTGAAATATCAAATATTGTTATAGATGATGCCACAGACAATACAGGATTGATAGCTTTTGCGGACGGAGCAACTGTTAAAAATATAGGCATAGTTGATTCTAATATTAAAGGCGCAGGCAATACCGGTGCGCTTATCGGAAGAAGTATGCATGCGACAGTTTACAATAGCTATGCAAGAGGAGTAACTATTGTCGGAGGCAAGGATGCAGGCGGACTTATAGGAATGTGCAACAATTCAGTTGTAGAAAACTGTTTTTCAAACGGTAACGTAACCGGTAAAGGCGATTCAGCAGGCGGACTTTTGGGTTCACTCAATGCAAGCCTTGATACAACGCCGGAAGCAAAACCGGTTTTGAGAAACTGTTATTCCCTTGCCATTGTTTCAGCAACTAAATACGGAGGAGCAATAATGGGCTGGGACGAAGGATTAAGCTCTCCTCAGTTTGCAAGAACTATAGAGAATGTTTACTATTTGGAAAGTCAAAAACCAATGGGAAATAATGGTGAAAGTGATGAGTACACTCCTTGTGCTTTGAAAGAGTTTATAGATGGTACATTGCTTGAAAAGCTCAACAGCACAGGTAATGAAAATTATGCTGCATGGATTACCGGCGGTTCAGGTTATCCTGAATTCAGAGAGGGAACAGGCTCTTCAGTTGAAACAACTCTTAAAGGTGACGGAACAGAAGAAAGTCCATATTTAATTGAAAATGCCGATGACCTTTTGGAAATGGCACGTGTAGTAGAGCTCTCTTATTTGTTTGCAGGCGCTGACTATAAACTTACCGCTTCCATAGATATGAAAGACGTTGACTTCGAAGGTATAGGAAAATTCAGCTTTTCCGGAACATTTGACGGAGGCAATCACGTTGTCAGAAATCTTAATATGGATTTAGGCGGCCAGTCAAACGCAGGTTTCTTCAGAAATATTGACGGCGCTGTTATAAAGAACTTTGGTATTGAGAGCGGTTCTATTTCCGGTGGATTTACTGTTGGTTCTATTGCAGGCAACGCAAATAATTCTCAGATTATTAACTGCTATAACAATGCAGAAATAAAGGGTTTTGATACAGTCGGAGGTATCGCAGGTTCTATCAGCAACACCACAATAAAGAATTCCTTTAATAAAGGAAAAATCAGAGGTACTTTCAGACTGGGTGGAATTGTAGGTAAAATATCTGCAATAGATGAAGATTTCACAGAGCCAGTACTTGATAACTGCTACAATTTGGGACATGTTAACTGGGGAACATATTCAGGAAAGGTTATAGGTTTTACCGCTGTGCCTGAATTAAATATTTCCAATACATATTACAACATGGAACAAATTCCTGATATGGGAATAGGCAATGTACAGCCTTTTATCACCAATGCTGGAGTTATCGGTGAAACAAAAGCTGAACTTACAGACAGCGAATTTGTAAACCTTTTAAATGCAAATGCAAAAGAGGGATATCTAACATGGGCTTATGGTGAAGATAAAACCGCTGTATTTGAGGAATTTGAAGAGGTAGGCAAACTGGAAGCTTTCATGGCTTCTGTAACTTCTGTTGAGGTAAAAGACGGAAAAATTTCTCCTATTTATTCAGATGACGGTAAATATGTAACATCTGTTTACGGTTCAACAAATAAAAACGTGGTTGACCTTGAGGGAAATGTTTATACTCCTTTGACAGAACAGACAGCGCTTTTGATATTGGATGTATATGATACCGAGAGCAATGAAAAAGTTGGACGCATTGACAGAAATATTGAAATTACAATACCGGGAAAATACGACAATGAAGGCATAAATCAGAAGCCTAATGTAGTTCCCGGATTAAGAGAGTGGTACGGTCTTGAGGGTAATTTTGAAATAACAGGTGAAACAAGAATTGTTGCCACAAGCGACGAATCACTGGAAATGGCAAACAGACTTAAAACCTATTTCAAAGATATGCTTGACATAGAGCTTTCTGTTGTACAGCTTCCGCAGGGAGAAGCAAACGACATTATCCTTAATTTCAATACCGACAGACAAAATGACCTTCAGGAAGAAGGATACGAGATTTCTATCACAGATAGAATTATAATTGAAGCACCTACAGAAATAGGTCTGTTCTACGGCGGAGTTTCTCTTACTCAGATTTTGTATCAGGAGCCGACACACAGCCTGATTCCAAAGGGCTACATTCGTGATTATCCTGAATACGAACTCCGTGGCGGAATGATGGATGTTGCCAGAAAGTATTTCTCACTTGATTATATTGAGGAAATGGGTAAATACATGTCATGGTTTAAGCTGAACACCCTCAGCCTGCATATAAATGACTGCGGCGGTGAATATCCTAATTCCTTTGTAGTTGAGAGCAAAAAGTATCCGCAGCTTAACTTGAATAACGGAGAATATGTATGGTCACAGGATGACTATCGTCAGATGCAGAAAAATCTCAAGGAATATGGTGTGAATGTTATCACCGAGATCGACACTCCCGGACATGCTGCAATGTTTGGAAACGTTGACAGCACAATAGTAAACGGCGCAAACTTCGATTTGTCAGGACATTATGACGAGTCCCTTGCATTGGTTGAGGATGTTTTCGATGAATTCTTGGACGGTGAAGACCCTGTATTCCAGAGTGCATATGTTCATATAGGAACAGACGAGTCAGCCAACACAAACGAAAACATGAGACGCTATATCAACGACTTGGCTCAGTATTTACTGGGTAAAGATAATGTTGATAAGGTTGTATTCTGGGGTAACCTTACATACTATTACGGTGAAACCACAGTAAACAGCGAAAATGTTGTAAATCAAATTTGGGATAGCGCTGACCAGCGTGTTGATGAGGCTTTGGACGCAGGATTTGAGGTAATCAATTCCACAAGTAATATTATGTACCTTGTTCCAAATACAGGAGCAGCATTCGGCCCGGGAACTTTCTTTAACGGATATGTTGATATGGCAAGATTCTATGACACATGGCAGGGCGGAAGCGATTTCACCACAAGAAATCTTTCAAATCCTTACATGCTCAGAGGCGGCATAGACAACTACTATGGAGATTTTGACGTACTTAAAGGAAATCCACAGATTCTTGGTTCCTTGTTCTGTAACTGGAACGACTTGGGCTGGTATTCTGATTATGATATGCTTGACCTTATGATTTCCTACATAGGCGGAATAAGCGAGAAGCTCTGGTATGGTGATGAGGACAGATTTGAAAGCGGCGATGAATTTGTTGAAGCTTTCAACGCAGTTGGAGATTTTGCAGCTTATGCAAATCCGAGAAGAATAGTAAAAACAGATACGTACACAATTGCTCAGTATGATTTTGAAAATGTTACTGAAAACACCATTGAGGATATAGCAAACGACTATGACGGAACTTTAGTAAACGGTGAAATCATATTCGATGATACCCTTGGAAGCAATGTGTTTAAGCTTGACGGAACATCATATATTAACTTGCCGTTTGAGGCTGTGGGTTATCCGTACACAATTTCCTTTGATTTATATTTGGACGGAGAACAGCCAGAAAATGCAGTTTTGTTCCAGGATGATCACTGTACTTTCTATCTCAACTATAAAGAAAATGGTGTATCCTTTGTAGTTGATAAGTATGAATATACTTTCAATACAACTATCCCAACAGATCAGTGGGTAAATATTAAGCTTACAAGCACATTTGTACATGGCGGAGTAAATACAACAACTCTTGTTATCAATGATGAAGAGTTCAGTCCAGCTGTTTTGGGCAGAGATAACAACTCAAAATCTTCCTACATCGGAACAGAAAAGATGTTTGAGGGAATCACAGGAAAGATTGACAATATAAGCATTTATAATAAGTATAGACTTCTCTATGACCCGAACTTCAAATTTGAGGGAGAAGGCACAGAAGAGTCACCTTATCTTATTCAGAATGCAGAAGACCTGAGCATGTTCAGCAACTTCCTCAATTCCGGTGAATATACAGATGCGTACTTCAAACTTACCAACGATATAGATATGGCAGGTGCTAAATACACAACTGTAGCCACATTCAGTGGAACATTTGACGGCGACGGTCATGTTATCAGCAACCTTACAATCAATAATTCAGGTGTAACAAATGTAGGACTTATCGGCTTCTTAGAGGGCGGAACTATCAAAAACCTCGGTATAGTTGATTCAACAATAACAGGAGGAGATAAGGTCGGAGCTTTTGTAGGAAGAACAATGCATGCGACTATCTATAACTGTTATGGAAAGAATGTAACTGTAAGCGGCGGAAACGATGTCGGCGGTCTTGTAGGAATGTGCAATAACAGCGTGGTTGAAAACTGCTTTACAACAGGTACAATCACAGGCACAGGTATATCAATAGGCGGAGTATTTGGTTCAATGAACAGCAGCCTTGATGCAAATCCTGAAGCACAGATGGTTGTAAATAACTGTTATTCAACAGCAGAAGCCAAGGGCGAAGGCAACGTTGGCGCAATAGCAGGTTGGGACGAATATGCAGCATACCCGCAGTATTTGTCAACAATAGATAAGGCTTACTATCTTGAGGGCAAAAACCCAATAGGCAACTGTGAAAACTATGCTGATTATACTTCTATAACAGCAGAACAGCTCACAGACGGTACTTTGCTTGATAAACTCAATAGCGGCAAGAAGGATTACTATAAAACATGGATAAGCGGAGAGGACAACATGCCTGTGCTTAGATTTGTTTTAGATGTTGATAAGACCGATTTGTCAGAGCTTATTGCAAAGGCTCAGGAAATAATCGACTCTGATAATTTCTATCTGCCTGAATCTATTGACAATATGAAGCAGGAAATGGACAATGCTCAGAAGATAGTTGACAAACAGGATGCCACAGCTGAAGAAATAACAGCTGCATACGAGAAGCTTGAAACTGCAATATTAAATGTTATCCCGGCAATCCTCGGAGATGTAAACTTTGATAATGTACTTGATATAAACGATGTAACACTTATCCAGAAACACATTGTCAACATAGAAATCCAGGGAACATTCTATGAAAGTCTTGCTGATGTAGACGGCGATGGAATTATAACAATAAAGGATGCAACAAGCGTACAGATTATTCTTATTAAGTCTCAGGCTGCATAAGCAAAATAATATTGTGTATGCTTTAGGAGTAAAGGTTTAGTATAAAAACTCCCTTTCGGATATTAAAATCTGAAAGGGAGTTTTTCTAATTTATTTTTTCATTCTCATCATTATTCTGTTTCCGTTTTCTTTAAACCATTTTTCACGTTCCTTATAATCAGGCAAAATAGAAGCCACCAAGTTGTAGAAATTTTTTGAATGGTTCATCTCTTTTAAATGACAAAGCTCATGTACAACAGTGTAGTCTATCATTTCCTTAGGCATGAGCATCAAGAGGCAGTTGAAATTAAGGTTTTTCTTTCCGGAACAGCTTCCCCAGCGGGTAGTTTGATTTCTTATTGTAATTCTGTTATAAGTAACACCCAGCTGTTTTGCAAAGTATTCAACTCTTTTTGGTATGTACTCAAGTGCCTTGTCTGCTAAAGCTTTTATATCCTCGTTGGTAAGCTTTGGCTCAGCATTTTTAGCAGCTTCCTCCTGGCGTTTTTTCATTGAAAGCATATGTTTTTCAATCCATGTTCTTTTTGAACTAATGAACTTTTTAATTTCGCTGTCATTTAAATTAAGAGGAGCCTTAACATATAAATTCAAGTCACTGCCTATTTCTATTGAGAGGGTTTTTCTGTTGCTTTTCTTTACAAATATTTTTTCAGGCATCATTTTTACCTTTCCGTTTCATTATAAGATTATCTAATTCTATAACATATTGGAAAACCAGTCAATATTTGGGATTGATATAATTGAAATTTTTTATAGAGTATGATAAAATATACTAAAAAATGGCAGGTGAATAGAATGAATTGTGTGATTATTTTAATCTATGTGATTGAGATTATTATATATGCTGTAATAGCTCATATTTTAATGAAAAAACATTCTGAATTTCCAGATTTTAGTGTGGGATATCATATGAAAGGAGCCATGGAAAGCAAAGAAAAATGGGATTTCTCAAATAAGACAGCAGGAATCTTATGTATAGTTTTCTCTGTGATATTTTTAATTTCTGCTGTAATTACTTTTATCACCGATATGAGCAGGGCGGCTATTTTGACTTTATTTTTTACAGTATCAGTTACAGCTGTAATTTTTGTTATATTAGTTCCTGCAATATTATTGAAAAAAAGATTTTAAGCCGACATAATAAAATATAATTGTGAGGTGGTAACATGATTATAAGGAAAATTGAAAATACTGAACGCAAAACGGCTGTTGCTTTGATGTGGGATACATTTTTAAAATTTGAAGCTCCTGACTATTCCTTTGAAGGAGTTGACGCTTTCAGAGCTTTTATCTTTAACGATAAGATTTTGGACACTTTGGAAATTTTTGGAGCTTATGAAAAAGAAAAGCTTTTAGGCGTCATTGCTACAAATCAAAACAGAAAACACATATGCTGCTTTTTTGTAGAAGCGGACAGTCAGCGCAAAGGCATAGGAAGAAAACTTTGGGAATACATAAAAAAGCAAAATAAAAATGATGTTGTCACCGTAAACTCATCGCCATATGCTGTTAAAGTTTATCACAAGTTTGGGTTTATTGATACAGATACAGAAAAAACCACGGACGGCATAAGGTATACACCGATGAAATATGAAATGGATAATGGATTATAAAACAGAGATGATATAGTTATGGATCTTAGAGAGGTTATGAATATAGAAGAAGGATATTATGCGGGGTATAGACCGATATATGATAAGCTTCAAAAGAAAGCAAAGAAGCAGACGAAATAAATGAAAGCTTTATTATGAGATAAATCTACATCCAAAAAGCTGTTGTGTCCGTGTTTTGCCGGAACACAACAGCTTTTTTCTTGAAATAATTGACCAAAATATGTTTTCAATCGTTTATATATCAGAGGAGGGATCAAAATGGAGAATAAGAATACTCAAGCGGAGGAAATTGTAAATGAATATGGTGATTTGATTTTTAGAACCTGTTTTATTTTACTGAGCAACAGGGAAGATGCACAGGACGCTGTTCAGGATACAATAATAAAATACATTAAAAAGTCGCCGGATTTTAAAGATAAACATCATGAAAAAGCATGGCTTTTAAGAGTCGCTGCAAACCGCTGTAAAGATATTCTGCGTTACAGAATAAATCATCCCAAATTTGATTTAGAAATACTTAAAGAATTTTCAGATGAGCCTGATAACACAGGAATTTTGGAAGCTCTTATGCAGATTCCGGAAAAGTACCGTATCGTTTTAACGCTTTATTATGTGGAAGAATACAAGGTGGATGAAATAGCAAAAATAATCAGTAAAACATCTTCAGCGGTAAAAATGAGATTAAAAAAGGGAAGAGAATTGCTTGAAAAAGAATACAGAAAGGAGTATCTGACATGAACATTACCGATTTAAAAAGACAAGCAGAAAGCATTAGAATTCCTCAGGATATGAAAAGACAAATTGTATTATACTGTAATGATGAAATTGAAAACACAAGTCATAAGAAAGAAAAATTTACATTATTGTGGCTTGAAAAAAAATTGGCTGTGGCAATAGTATTTGTGTTGTTTCTTTTTTCAGGTACCTCTGCGCTGGTTGCTAATGTTAACGATTTTTACTATGCATTATATTATGTGTCACCTCACACAGCCCAGTTCTTTATGCCTGTTAATATGTCATGTGTCAAAGATGATATTATGATGACAGTTGATTCCGTAAGTATCAGCAAAAATAAAGCCGAAATATTAGTGAGTTTGCAGGATTTGTCAGGAAAGAGAATTGATGAAACCACTAACTTGAACGAAAGCTATGGCATATTTTCAGCAGGTGATTGTTCAGCTCATTGTGAAATGTATGGATATGTAGAGGAAGAAAACAAAGCGGTCTTTCTGATACAGATGGAACCTTTCAGTGGGGAAGAATTTAACATAAAAGATAAAGTCACTTTTATTGTTGGTAACTTTATGAGTGATAAGGAAAAATATATGGGCATTGCAGAGGATATAGATTTATCAATGGCTGAAAGAAATCCAAATGTAAAAATTATTGAGAAGTCGGAAAGTATTTATTATGAAATAAAAGAAATAACAGTATTGGACCAAAACCTCTCTATCAGCACTCCTGTAAACAATATTGAAATAACAGGAATGGGATATATTGAAGGAAACCTGCATATTCAGGCTCGCTGTATAAATCCTTGGGAAAACGGCAGTTATTTGTGGATTTGTTTAGACGACAGCGGAAAGAAAAGAATCAGCCCCACTGATTGTATAAGATTTAATGATGGCGAAGATGTAATATACGAATATATTTTTGAGGGAATAGACAGCACTGAAAACTGTAAGTTATACGGAAGATTCTATAATTACAATAATTACACCGAGGGTCCTTGGAAAGTGACATTTATATTGGAGAAAAATAAATAAAACATATTAAAAAACAACCGGTATTACAAAAAATCGGTTGCTTTTACTATAAAAATTATTAAATATTTCATCAATATTATTGCTATAAATTCAATTAT
>ERZ779866.2903-NODE-2903-length-14610-cov-25.650155_pt1 | contig 14610 bp, 12 predicted proteins | sample MGYA00511248_ERZ779866 | MGnify/ENA primary metagenome ERZ779866 (study PRJEB29588, sample SAMEA2155758) | human gut metagenome | biome: human gut; feature: human-associated habitat; material: faeces | place: Denmark | collected 2008/2010 ... | reverse complement strand
ACGTTCAACCCCGAGACGGTCATCGTCGGCGGCAACATGGCCGCCGCAGGCGACTACATCATGCTGCCCCTCAAGTCGGCGACCAACAAATACTCGCTCAACCTCGTATACAAGGACACCAAATTCCGCGTATCGAAGATGACCGAGAACGCAAACGCATGGGGTGTGGCAATGCTCATCCGCAACAAGATCATCGGCATCTGATGAACCTCGAAGGCCGGACAACACGGCTTCGCGCCCTCGAACCGGGAGATATCGAACTGATGTACGCCTGGGAAAACGACACGGAGATATGGGGCGTCAGCGGTACGCTGGCGCCTTTTTCCCGCCATACGTTGGAACGGTTCATCGAAGAGCAGCAGTTCGACATTTTCCAAACCCGCCAGCAGCGGCTTATCATCGAAACCCCGGAAGGCCTCCCCGTCGGGACGCTCGACCTGTTCGACCTGGATCCGGTGAATCTCCGTGCGGGCGTCGGCATTCTGATCCACGATACGGCACAACGGGGCAAAGGCTATGCCGCCGATGCGGTGGAGACCGTATGCAGCTATGCCCGCGACATGCTGCACCTGCATCAGTTATGGTGCAGCGTCGAAGCCGGAAATGCGGCGAGCCTCGCACTTTTCCGCCACGCCGGATTCTCCGAAACGGGGATCAGGAAAGAGTGGCTGCGGCTTGCCGACGGATTCCACGACGAGGTTTTCCTGCAAAAAATATTATGACCTGCGCCGGTTAGCACAACGCCACAAAACTAATCCGCCGCCGATAAGCCCAAACAGCTCCGGGAGGAAGGGGCCTCCGGGAGAAAGCTTCGAGAGGGGGCTTCGGGATGGCGCTTCGAAGCCATTCCCCGGCAGCCGATATGCCCAATGCGCACTTTTCTAACCCAAGACACGGGTAGCGCCCAGCCCGAGGACTCACACTTCACCCGGATCGCATCCCCGATAGCATGATGGGAATGCGCATCGTATCCGACACGCCTGTTCGCATCGCGATTTCAGGATACAACATCCCGTACAGCCGATAGGTTTCCACCAGGGAATGCCAACGCTTCGGTTCGGCATTGCAGTGGATAATTCAAAATCGGCCGGATCGCAAAGATCCGGCCGATCATACAACGGGGTATCGCGGGATGCCCCTGAAAACTCCCCGCAGGGCATACGCCGCAACAAAAACAACCGCACGGGTTTTCCGCCCGCGGGGAATGCGGCTACCTGCGAAACTTCCCCATAAAATTATTCCAAACGGCGCGAACCGTCCGAAATCACGACCTCGTACACCTTGGGTTCATGGCCGTACTTCTCGTTGAACCTCTTTTTCGCCGTGGCGATGAAGTTGTCGTAAAGTTCGTCCTTCACCAGGTTGATCGTACAGCCGCCGAAACCGCCGCCCATGATGCGCGAACCCGTCACGCCGCACGCCTCGGCAACTTCGGTCAGGAAGTCCAGTTCCTCGCACGACACTTCGTAATCCTTCGACATGCCCCAGTGGGTTTCGTACATCCGCTTGCCGACCGTTTCGTAGTCACCCTTTTCGAGCGCATCGCAGACATCGAGCACACGCTTCTCCTCGCCGATCACGTAGCGGGCACGCTTGTAGTCCTCCTCCGAAATCTTATCCTTGATGGCATCGAGCTGCTCCATCGTGGCGCCGCGCAGGAACTCCTGCCCGAGCATCTTCGCCACCCGCTCGCACGAAGCCCGGCGGTCGTTGTAGGGCGAACCCACCAGCTCGTGCTTCACGCGCGAATCGAGCAGGACGAGTTTGTAACCCTTGGGGTCGAACGGGAAATAGGCATACTCCAGCGAACGGCAGTCCAGGCGGATCAGGTTGCCCTTCTTGCCGAAAACCGAAGCGAACTGATCCATGATGCCGCAGTTCACGCCGCAATAGTTATGCTCGGTGGACTGGCCGATCTTAGCCAGTTCGAATTTGTCGATGCCCAGCGAATAGAGGTCGTTCAGCGCAAAGGCGTAGGTCGACTCCAGCGCTGCCGACGACGACATGCCGGCACCCAGGGGCACGTCGCCCGCGAATACCGTATCGAAACCGCCGATCTTACCGCCCCGCTTCTGCACCTCGCGGCATACGCCGAAGATATAGCGCGCCCAGCTCTCAGCGGGTTTATCTTCCTCGTTAAGCCCGAACTCCGAACTTTCCTCAAGGTCGAGTGCATAAGCCCGCACCTTGTCCGTACCGTTGAGTTTGATGGCCGCCACGATTCCTTTGTCAACCGCCCCCGGGAAAACGAAGCCCCCGTTGTAATCGGTATGTTCCCCGATCAGGTTGATACGCCCCGGCGAGGCGAACAGGATAGCCCCGGAGCCGTAAATCTCCTGGAACTTTTTGCTGACTTTTTCTTTCATGGTCTATTCTGGTTTTAAGTTAAGGATTCCATTTCCACATCATACGAAGATAGGAAAAAATCCCGAAACTCCGATATATTTCGCCGGGAAATCGTACATATCGTTCCGCTCCGTGTTTCGTTTCAAAATCACAAACCCTTCCCGTATGATGACATCGTCCTGAAAAAACACCTTTTGCACCCCGCCGGGCTTGTTATTCCGGAAATGTTTACTAACTTTGTTGAAGTTTCGATTTATAAGCACTCAACCAACATTTCAAACGATATGACAAAAAAGCTCATCTTCGCCGCCGCCCTGCTCTTCGCAGGAACCGCCGCGGCCTTCGCTCAGCCCAAGGTGATTGCGCACCGCGGCTACTGGACGGCACCCAATTCGGCGCAGAACTCACTTGCTTCGTTCTCCAAAGCCGATTCGGTCGGGGCCTTCGGCTCGGAAATGGACGTATGGCTGACTGCCGACGACAAGCTGATCGTAAACCACGACCGTATATACAAGGGTACCGAAATCGACATGGAGAAAGGTACGCTGAAGGAGATCACCTCGATCGTGCTTCCCAACGGAGAGAACATCCCGACGCTGGACGCCTATCTGCGCCTGGTGGCTGCCAAACCCGACACCCGGCTGGTGCTGGAAATGAAATCGCTCTCCGACCTTCGGCGCGAAGACCTCGCGGCCGAGAAGATCGTCAAGGCATTGCGCAAGTACAACCTGCTCGACCGCACCGACATCATCGCCTTCTCGATCAATGCCTGCCTGGCGTTCAGGAAACTGCTGCCCGACGGGCGTATCTTCTACCTGAACGGAGACCTCTCCCCGCGCAGCATCAAGGGGCTCGGCCTCACCGGCATCGACTACTCGATGCGCGTGCTGCGCAAGCACCCCGAATGGGTGGAACAGGCAAAAAAGCTGGGACTGGAGGTGAACGTATGGACGGTCGACGAGGAAGAGGACATGCGCTATTTCATCGACCTGGGCGTGGACTACATCACGACGGATTACCCCGAGCGGCTGCAGGCCTTGCTGAAATAACAGCGGCAATATAAATGTATAATCGGACGGCTTGCCGTTTAATTCAAGCCGTCCGATTATTATAGGCAGTCCGGATTTCCGGGCTGCTTTTCTGTTACAGCCTGTCTATCGGCGGCCATATCCGTCCAAGACACTGAGCGCTTGCTGCTGCGCAATGAAATTCACCTAAATATTACACTGACTTCCGTAAAAACAAGTAACTTTGTAAAAAATCGGGCTACCCGAACATAAATACAGAAATATGAACATAAAAATTCTTTTAATGCTGGTGTTGTTGATTTTCAGCCCCTTCAATGGCATCGAAGCACAAATAAAACAGAAAACCCACGCAGAATCCCCCAAAAAGCGCCTTACCATGGAAGCTATAAAAAACATACCGGAAGAATTCTGGAAATCGGGATTCGTCCTCAACGGCTGCAAAATCACATTTCCATGCAAACTTATAGATTTGATGCAGGCCGGGAACTACAAAAGCCGTGCTGGCGTCGCAATGATCCCTCCCACTGCCAAAGATGAATACTGGGGAACAACGGTAAAAAACGAAAAGGGAGAAATCATCAACGCGGTGATATTTAACCCCACGGCCCAAGCCCTCCCTGAAACCGATTGCATTGTGAACAGCATCAGTATTACGCCGCGATCCGATAACTGGCATAATATTTCCGACTTCGCTGTTTTTGGATTGGCAAGCAAAATAGCCACACGAGAAGAAGTCGTAGAAACGGTTGGAAAATATTGCGGAGCCCCGGCGCAAGTCATTGATTTGCCGATAATAGATTACTATGATTTTTACGACAAGAAACCTTCGGAAACGAATCCGCCCCATTACGGCAATATAAAAATCAGTATAACAATCTCCAAAATGGACAGTATCTATAATGAACGAATGATCGGATTTGAATTTAAACATGCAGGCGATTTTTACCGCAGGCAGAAATAAATATTTGCAAGCATCTTCCGACTGGGTTCTCCTTCAAAACCTCCGGCATTCGCATCTCCGCAAAACACAAGTCCAGCTGCAAACGCAACGTACGGAATTACCTTTCGAACTGGAGGGAGGGGGTAAACCATAATAAAGGCGACGGTGAAAATCACCGTCGCCTTTATTTGACCGGCACCTCACAAGAGTCTGATCGCAATCGGGCTGAAAGAGTCCCTATATTTAAGGTATATCATGCATCGACGACGATCACCTCGATGCCGCGCTCGCGCAGCCGGTCGAGGTAAAGGGGCTGGATGCCATTGTCGGTAATGATGCGGTCGACAGCCTCCAGGTCGCAGATCTTGCTGAAGCCGCGGCGTCCGAATTTCGAACTGTCGGCCAGTACGATAACCTTCTGCGCGGCGTTCATCATCACACGGTTCAGCGCCGCTTCGAGCATGTTGGTCGTCGTAAGCCCGAATTCGAGGTCGATGCCGTCGACACCGACGAACAGCTTGCTGCAATTGAAGTTGCCGAGCATTTGTTCGGCAAAGGGCCCCACGACCGACACCGAACTGCTGCGGGTAATGCCCCCTAACTGGATCACGTCGACATTGGTGTCCTGCGAAAGGATCGATGTCACGGGAACGGCCGCCGTGATGACCGTCAGGTGCCCGACGGGCTTGATTTCGCGCGCGAGGAAGGCCATGGTCGTGCCCGACGCGATGATGATCGAATCGTCCTGCGCGACAAGGCTTGCGGCCTTGGCCCCGATGGCCCGTTTCTCCGCCACGTTTTTCTTCTCCTTCTCGTTGACGTGGCGGTCGCTGATATAGGGGCTGATAAGGATCGCACTGCCGTGCGTGCGGTAGAGTTTCTTCTGTTGTTCGAGGAAAGAGAGGTCTTTGCGGATCGTGACCTCCGAAACCTTGAACAACTCGGCCAGCTGCACGACGGATATGGAGCCGTTCTGCTGCAACAGTGCCAGGATCCGGTTATGACGCTCCGGAAGGCTCAAAATAGTCTCTTCGCCGGATTTATTCATAGGTCGATTAAAAATTTGGTTTTATAATGCAAGATACGAAAATAATCCGAAATTAGATCGAAACCTTCCGGAGAAATATTTTTTTCGGCAATATATTGTGCTCCGAAACGAAATATTATGAAATAAAACATATTTTATTTTGAAATACAAAAAATCATATGTAATTTTGTTGCGAAACGAAATTCATGTATTTATGGAAAGACTTGCACAGATCAAAAAACTATCCGAGAAAGACAAGGTTTGGGATATCGTAGTGGTAGGCGGGGGCGCCACGGGCCTCGGCGTGGCGGTCGACGCAGCGACCCGCGGGCTGAGCGTAGCGCTGCTCGAAAAGACCGACTTCGCCAAATGCACATCGAGCCGCAGTACGAAGCTCGTGCACGGCGGCGTACGTTACCTGCAGAAGGGCGACGTCATGCTGGTGCTCGAAGCCCTGCGCGAACGCGGCCGCATGAAAGCCAACGCCCCGCACCTGGTCAAAGACCAGGCATTCGTGATCTCGAATTACAGTTACTGGGATAATTTCCTCTATTTTTGCGGTCTGACCTTCTACGACATGCTTTCGTTCGGTTTCGGTTACGGCCGTTCGAAATTCATCTCGGCAAAAAAAGTAATGAAATACATCCCCACTTCGGTCGAAAAGGGACTCAAGGGCGGCGTCGTATACCACGACGGGCAGTTCGACGACTCGCGCATGGCGATCAACCTCGCACAGACATGCATCGAGAACGGCGGCACGGTCGTGAACCAGGCGAGCGTTACGGGGATCGTACACGACGATGCGGGACGTGCCGCCGGCGTGAAATTCGTGGACAACCTCACGGGCGAAGAACACACAATCAAGGCCCGCAGCGTGGTGAACGCCGCAGGGTGCTTCGTGGACGACATCATGCACATGGACAGCCCTACGCACCGCAAGATGGTCACCCCGAGCCAGGGCGTGCACCTGGTGCTCGACATGAAATTCCTGCAGAGCGACTACGCCATCATGGTACCCAAGACCTCGGACGGCCGCGTGCTGTTCGCCGTGCCCTGGCACGACAAGGTCGTGGTCGGCACCACGGACATCGTACGGCCCAAGGCCGAGGAAGACCCGCGCCCGCTCAAAGAAGAGATCGACTTCATCCTCGGCACGGCAGGACTCTACATGAACCCCGCGCCGACCTACAAGGACATCCTTTCGGTCTTCGCAGGGCAACGTCCGCTGGCGGCGCCCAAGAAGGAGGGCAAAAACACCAAGGAAATTTCGCGCAGCCACAAGATCATCGTTTCGGACAACGGGCTGGTGACGATCACGGGCGGCAAATGGACGTCCTACCGTCTGATGGCCGAAGATACGGTGGACAAGGCGATCGAGGTCGCCAAGTTGCCCGTCCGCAAGTGCGTGACCAAGAAACTGCGCATCCACGGTTACCGCAAGAACCCCAACCTGGCGGATCACATGTACGTCTACGGCAGCGACGAGCCCAAGATCCTCGACCTTATCAAGCAGCAGCCCGAACTGGGCGAGAAACTCTCGCCCAAATACGGCTATACCTATGCCGAGGTGCTGTGGGCCGTACGCGAGGAGATGGCCATGACGGTCGAGGACGTGCTTTCGCGCCGTGTGCGCCTGCTCTTCGTCGATGCCCGCGAAGCCATCGCGGCGGCGCCGAAGGTAGCCGCGATGATGGCCAGGGAGCTGGGACGCGACCAGGCCTGGATCGACACTCAGGTAAAAGATTTCACGGATTTGGCGAAAACGTATATCTTTGAACAAAACTGATCGCTGAACCATGTGGAAAATACTACGCCCCCCTAAACACAAGCCGCCCGTCGCTGCGGAAAAAATAGACAAAGAGTACAAGCGGCTGCGGTTGCAGGTATTCATCGGCATCTTCATCGGATATGCCGGTTACTACCTCGTGCGCAAGAACTTCACGCTGGCCATGCCCCACCTTGTCGAAATGGGATTCGACAAGGGTGACCTGGGCATCGCGCTCTCGGCGAACGCCATTGCCTACGGGCTTTCGAAGTTCCTGATGGGCGGCGTTTCCGACCGCAGCAACGCCCGTGTCTTCCTGCCGCTGGGACTGGTGTTGTCGGCGCTGGTGACGATGTTCCTCGGGACATCGGCCGGTATCTCGTCGATCATCATGATGTTCATCACGCAGTTCCTCATCGGCTGGTTCCAGGGTATGGGCTGGCCCCCGTGCGGACGCGTCATGACCCACTGGTTCTCGCAGAACGAACGCGGCACGAAGATGTCGGTCTGGAACGTGGCCCACAACGTCGGCGGCGGCATGATCGGCCCGATGGCGGCCTACGGACTGTTGTGGTTCGGGTCGTGGCAGATCGGTACGTTCTGGTTCCCCGCCGTGGTGGCCATCGTGGTCGCGATGCTTGCATTCCTGCTGATCCGCGACACGCCCCAGTCGACCGGGCTCCCGCCCATCGAGAAATACCGCAACGACTACCCGAAAAATTACAGCGAGAAGTCGGAGCAGGAGCTTACGACGAAGGAAATCTTCTTCAAATACGTACTCAACAACAAGATACTCTGGTATATCGCCTTCGCCAATGCGTTCGTGTACCTGGTGCGTTACGGCGTACTGGACTGGGCGCCGACCTACCTGAAGGACATCAAGGGTTATGACATCAAGGATGTGGGCTGGGCCTACTCGGCATACGAATGGGCAGCCATCCCCGGCACGATCATCTGCGGATGGTTGTCGGACAAGGTCTTCAAAGGACGCCGGGCCATCACGACCATGATCTACATGGCACTCGTCGCGGTCTTCATCGTGATCTACTGGAAAAACATGGACAACGTACTGCTGGATAACATATCGCTGATCGCCATCGGATTCCTGATCTACGGCCCCGTGATGCTGATCGGCGTACAGGCCCTCGACCTCGCACCCAAGAAGGCCGCCGGGACAGCCGCCGGACTGACCGGATTCTTCGGATACTTCTTCGGCACGGCCATCCTCGCCAACATCGCCATGGGTTCGATCGTACAGCACCTGGGCTGGGACTGGGGATTCATCATGCTGCTCGCGGCGTGCGCACTGGCCTTCCTCTTCATCAGTTTCACCTACCGGGAAGAACAATATCTGGTTAAACAACGGAAATAGCAAGGCTTCACGGCGGCTCGGACGGCCGCTGCGGAGCGAGGGGTTCCTTTTATAGGATTGTTATGTTTGGGTGGGGCGTCAGCCCCGAATCGAAAAAGCCTTTAACTCCCGGTTAAGGGCTTTTTCATTGCCCCCGACCAGCCGGTCGACCAACGCATGGAACTTCGGGGAATGGTCGTGGTGAACGGTATGGCACAACTCGTGGACAATGACGAAATCGCGCAAATGCTCCGGAAGCGTCATCAGGAAAAGGCTCAGCGAAATGTTGTTCGTCCCGGTACAGCTCCCCCACTTCGTACGCGAGGCACGGATCGTCAGCTTGTTGTACTTCAGCCCCGTGATGCGGGAGAGCCGACCGATACGGTCGGGCAGGTCGGCTTTGGCGGCGCGCCGCAGCTCTTCGACGCGGGCTTTTTCCGCGGCAGGCGGCAACTGCGGCGGCAGTGCGGCACGCCGCTGCGCAAGCCGTGCCCGGGCCGCCTCGACCCATCCGGCTTTGCACTCGAGAAACTCCATCGCTCGCCGTGCGGAAACCCCGCAAGGAAACGACAGGCGGACACACCCCGTCCCGCGCACGCTGATCGAAATACGGCGTGCGCGGCGCGACTGGGAGAGGACGACCTCACCCAGCCGGGGATGTTCGACGGTCGTAATCATGCCTAACGGGCCATAATGGCCGAGATATCCACATCGTCGAGGCGAAGCGCAGAATCCCGCCGTTCGATGCTCATACTGAAAAAAAGGATCAACAACTCTTCATCCGAATAGGTCAGGAGTTCATTGGCAGCGTTCTCCAGCTCAGAGGGCAGGGGATAATCTCCCTTACCCGCACGCCGCAGTTGCCGCTGCAACAGGGCGGGTGCGGAAATTACGAATTCGGGGCGATCCGTGCCGAAGTCGATCCGCAGCGTATCATCCTCGAATCGGTAATACGGGATACGGCCCTGGTCATAACGATTGTACGAAAGGTTGGCATACAGCACCCGATACCCTGGGGCAAGGTCGATGCGTCGCACACCGTCCGGGTACACCGACACCCAGTTGTCATCGGTACGGTAATCGTAGCCGTAGACCACATAATCGCGGAACACATCCGGCACTGCCTCGCGGACTTTGCCGAGCTCCACCCCGAACCGGGCGAAGGCCAGCGTATCATGGTCGGCAACGTAGTCGAGCGCCTCGTAAAGGCGGCGGTAATCCCGGCGCAGCAGGGTGTCGGGGACAAAGGCGTCCAGTTGCAGCCGGCCCTCGCCGTCGAGCATGTTAAGCTGTTTTGCCACACGGACGGCACGGCGCACCTGCGAGCCGGTCGCTATGCGTTGCGGTTCGAGCACAGGCAGGTAGGCCAGAGCCGCAAAGCAGACGAACCCCGCCAGGCCGACGTACAGGTAGCGCCCGGTACGGCGCGAGAGGAACAACAGCACGCAGAGCGTCATCAGCCCGCCGCAGACAAGCAGGTATACGCGCGGTTCGGTAAGCCCGTATTCGTTCGTACGACGCAGGACGCCGATCCAGAACAGCAGCTGCGTAGGCAACGACACCAGGCTGAAACGGTCGAAGAACCAGTCGTACATGCGTTTCTGCAACAACGGCTGCAATGCCTTGACCGCAATAGCCAGCAGTGTGAACCCGAATACCAGATAGGCCACCCCGCCCTCGGGCAAAGACCACGTAACGAGGATCTTGACCATGTAAAGGCAGAGTATGGCGGTGTAGATCAGCAGTGCGGGCGTCACGATATAGTTCAGCAATACGTCGAGGATGCGAGTGCCGCGGCATTCGGCACCGGCCCAACGGTCGTACATCATCAGGAAAAGCACCGGGCCGGCGAAGGTCTCGAAAAGGATCAGCGCATAGATCCAGACATGCTCGATCCAACTCCCTTCGAGCCCGAAGATATAGGTCGTGGAGAAGAGGATAGCGGAGAACAACCCCAGCGCTACATTGGCGAAGAGCGCAGCGAGGATGCCCGAACGCAGCCACACCATGATGTCGTCGACGAACCGCTTGTTGCACACGGCACGGCGACAGAGCAGCAGCGCCAAGGGCGCCAGGATGCCGAAGGTGATGAACGACGGCTCGCTGGCGAGCCACTCTTCCAGACCTCCCCAGAGCGCGAACGGCACGAAAGGCGCCCAGCATACCCAGTAGACTTTCCGCCACGGCCCCAGCCCCGCAAGGTTATTGAAGGCCAGCGCAACAGCGAAGGCCAGCGGCACGAGCGCCAGCCTGACCAGGGTGTCGTCGCTGTCCGTCTCGTAGGCGACGAGGCAGCCGATACATCCGAGGGCAATCAATCCCGCCTCCACAGGGTGCAGGCGCAGCATTTGCAGGAACCCCTCCCGAAGCCACTGCACGTAATGTCCGAGTTTCGCTTTCATGGTTTTCGTTTATTGTCCGATACGCTGGCGCACGACCTCGAAAAGCATCACGGCCGCTGCGGCCGAGACGTTCAGCGATTCGATATGCCCGATCAGGGGGATTGCCAGCTGTTCGTCGCAGAGTTTGAGGACCTCCTTCGAGATGCCCGTATCCTCGGCGCCCATCACCAGGGCCGTAGGCTTGCGGAAATCGGCATCGTAGAGCAGTTTGCGGCTCTTCTCGGTCGCGGCGACGATCTGAAACCCTTCGGTCTGGAGCTGCTTGATCGTATTGCGGATCGACCCCACGCGGCAGACCGGGATCGTCGTCAGCGCCCCGGCCGACGAGCGGATTGCCTCGGCATTCACGGGGGCCGAATTCTTCAGCGGCGTCACCAGACCGTGCGCCCCGGCGCACTCGGCCGAGCGGGCGATGGCGCCGAAATTGCGGACGTCGGTCACCCCGTCAAAGATCACCACCAGCGGCGTCTCGTCCTCGGGCACCCGTTCCAGGATGTCGGCCAGCCCGACATATTCGATGGCCGAAATCTGCGCCACGACCCCCTGGTGGTTACCGCGCGTGAGGCGGTTGAGCTTTTCGACAGGCACCTCCTGCATCCGCACGCGGTGACGGATGCAGAGGTCTTTCAGCTCCGTCATCAGCTGCCCTTCGGCACCTTTGCGGATGTAGAGTTTCTCGATCTGGCGTCCAGCCTCGATGGCTTCGGCCACGGGACGTATCCCGAAAATAATGTTGTCCATAGCAGCTTATTTTTCATTTGCCCCGGGGCGGGCGGCACAAGGTTCAGCCGGATTTCCCGGAAATCACTGTTCTTCGACGAGTTCCAGTTCGTACGATGCCTTCTCCCACTCGTGCATCTGATGGTCGTAACGGGCTTTCAGGTCGTTGTAGGCCTTGTAGTCGGCTTCGTCGTAGGCGGTCGCCGCAGCGAATTTCGCATCGTAGGCGGCGATCTGTTTTTCGATTGCGGCAAGTTCCGCCTCGATCCCCTCGACCGTCCGGCGCAGCTTGCGCAGCTGTTTCTCCTGCTCCTTGCGCTGCTCGTAAGTGAGTTTGCCGGAAACGGCGGCCTCGGGTTTCGGAGTTGCCTGCACGGCGGGTTTCTGCGGGGTGTCCCTGCGTTCGACCTCCTGGAGCGATTCCAGCTTCCGCTTTTCGAGGAAATAGTAGATACCCCCGAGGTACTCCTTCACCCCGCCGTCGCGGAACTCATAGACCTTCTGCACCATGCCGTCGAGGAATTCGCGGTCGTGCGACACGATGACGACCGTGCCGTCGTACTTCATGATGGCATTCTTGAGGATGTCCTTCGAACGCATGTCCATGTGGTTGGTCGGCTCGTCCAGTACCAGCAGGTTGCGCGGTTCGAGCATCATGCGGGCCATGGCCAGACGTGCCCGCTCGCCGCCCGAAAGCACCTTGACCTTTTTGTCGATATCCTCGCCGCGGAACAGGAACGCCCCGAGGATATCGCGCAGGCGGGTACGGATGTCCCCCACGGCCACGCGGTCGAGCGTATCGTACACCGTGAATTCGCCGTCCATCAGGTCGTCCTGGTTCTGGGCATAGTAGCCGATATTGACGTTGGCACCGAGCCGCACCGAACCTTCGGTCGGCGTCAGCTGCCCGACGAGCATACGCGCCAGCGTGGTCTTGCCTTCGCCGTTACGGCCGACGAGGGCGATCTTGTCGCCCTTCCCGATGATGAAATTCGCGCCGCTGAAGACATGCTTCGCCCCGAACGACATCCCGGCTTCGTTGATCTCGGCCACGATCTGTCCCGAGCGGGGTGCGGGCGGGAACTTGATATTGAGCGTCGCCAAGTCTTCCTCCTCGACCTCGAGCCGTTCGAGGCGTTCGAGTTGCTTGATGCGCGACTGCACCTGGTTCGACTTGGTGGGTTTGTAGCGGAACTTCTCGATGAATTCCTCGGTCTTTTCGATCATGCGCTGCTGGTTTTCATAGGCAGCCATCTGCTGTGCCCGGCGTTCGGCGCGCAGCACGACATATTTCGAATAGGAAACCTTGTAATCGGTCGCTTTGCCCAGCGAAAGCTCGACCGTGCGGTTGGTGACGTTGTCGAGGAAAGCGCGGTCGTGCGAAATCAGCAGCACGGCGCCGCTGTAATTCTTCAGATAATCCTCGAGCCACTGGATCGACTCGATGTCGAGGTGGTTCGTGGGCTCGTCGAGCAGGAAGATCGAAGGCCGGCGCAGCAGCAGCTTCGCCAGCTCGATACGCATGCGCCAGCCCCCCGAGAACTCGCTCGTGGCGCGGCCGAAATCCGAACGCTTGAATCCCAGGCCGAGCAGCGTCTTCTCGATGTCGGCGTCGCGCGTCTCGCCGCCGAGGATGTGGTAATGGTCCTGGGCGTCGTTGAGCCGGTGCAGCAACTGCTCGTAGGCGGCGCTTTCGTAGTCGGTGCGCTCGGCGATCTCGCGTGTCAGCGCGTCGATCTCCGCCTCGAGCCGCAGCACCTCTCCGAAGGCTTTGGCCGTCTCCTCGACGAGCGTCGTGGTGTCGGCCACGCGCATCGTCTGCGGCAGGTAACCGATCGTGCAGTCGCCGTTGAGCGTCACGGCTCCCGAGGTGGGCTGCTGCTCGCCCGTGATGATACGCAGCAGCGTCGTCTTGCCCGCGCCGTTCTTCCCCACCAGGCCGATGCGGTCCTTGGGGTTTATCAGGAACGAAATATTGTCGAAGAGGGTCCAGCCCCCGTAGCTCACCGTGAGATTGTCGAGAGAAATCATAAATTCGTGAAACTCGTATGCCACAATCCGGAGGGCCCGTGCGGCGAATCCGCTATCCGCCCCGGCATCTCCTCCAAACCTCTTTCCGGCACGCCGCCGTCGTACAGGCCGCCGAAATTCAGCGCAAAGGTAGCGATTTAATCCGATATATCGTATCTTTGCCTCCCGAAACGAACTCCTGTCATGGAAAACCCGGAACGATACCTACGCTTCGTACGCGAAGCGGAACGCCTGAAAGACACCCTGCGCTCGGCGCATACCTCGCAGGGACGGCACGAAAGCACGGCCGAACACTCGTGGCGGCTGGCGCTGCTGGCCCTCGCGCTGGCCGGCGAAAGACCCGGGCTGGATTCGGAGCGCGTGCTGGGCATGTGTCTGATTCACGACCTGGGAGAGGCTTACGAGGGGGATATTCCGGCCGTCGAGCAGACCGATCCCGCCGCCAAGGCCGCGACGGCCAAGACCGCGGCGGAGAAAAAAGCGGCCGGGACCAAGAAGGCCACCGCGAAGAAGCCGGCTGCGGCAAAAAAGACCACCGGAACGAAAAAAACCACCGCCGGAAAGAAAAAGGCGGAGGAATAAAAACGGCGTCCTTCCCCCGGGGAAAGGGGCAAGGGCAGGGCCCTTGCCCTTGAGACCCGGTCCAAACGAGAGGAAGGAACACCATGACCGAAGAAAAGAAGCTGTCCACCAACCTGGACACCGACCTGCTGAAGATCATCGCCTGCGCCGCCATGCTGGTGGACCATGTGGGGGGCGCCTTTTTCCCGGGGGAGCCCGTCTTTCGATGGATCGGCCGTCTGGCCTTTCCCCTGTTCTGCTACTGCCTCACCGTGGGGCTGCTCTATACCCATGACATCCGGCGCTACCTGGGGCGGCTGGGGGCCTTTGCCCTGATCTCCCAGCCCTTCTGGATTCTGGCCTTTAACCCCAGCGATTTCCTGGGCAACCTCACCAACTGGAACATCTTCTTCACCCTGTTCCTGAGCCTGCTGGCCAT
>ERZ779866.2902-NODE-2902-length-14615-cov-4.022665_pt1 | contig 14615 bp, 16 predicted proteins | sample MGYA00511248_ERZ779866 | MGnify/ENA primary metagenome ERZ779866 (study PRJEB29588, sample SAMEA2155758) | human gut metagenome | biome: human gut; feature: human-associated habitat; material: faeces | place: Denmark | collected 2008/2010 ... | reverse complement strand
AAAAATTAGAAATCTTTAGCCGCACACATCAGTGTGCGGCTTTGCAAGAGTGTATTTACCTCAACGGGGGAGAATGAAATTAAATACCCCCAATATATCCATTTTGTCTCCACGCCTCGTAAACAGTGATGGCGACAGAATTTGACAAATTCAGTGAGCGGTTATTGGGCCTCATTGGTAAGCGAATTCGTTGCTCTGGTGCGAAACTGTTGCGAATGTCGTCTGGTAGCCCATGTCCCTCACTGCCGAAAACAAACCAGTCTCCGGGTAAAAAATCCGACTCGGCAAAGGGGTGCGAGCCTTTTGTTGTCATAGCGAACATGCGCTTTCTATCCGGATTCTCGGAGGCTAGAAAATCATCAAAACTTTTGTGAACTTTGACCGTTGCATATTCGTGGTAGTCCAACCCGGCACGAATCATGTGTTTATCATCTAACGAAAAGCCTAAGGGTTCAACTAAATGCAATTCGCATCCTGTATTGGCACATAATCGGATGATGTTCCCAGTATTGGGCGGAATTTCAGGAGCGACTAAAACTACTTTAAACATATTCATCAGCTGGCGCCGTCAGCGCCTTTCTCATTTTGATCAATGCATTTTTTTCGATTTGGCGAACACGCTCAGCGGAAACACCTAATTCTTTGGCAAGCTCCTGGAGAGTTTTCGGAGCCAAATTTCCGTTTTCATCCTCATTGAGCCAGCGGGCTTGTATGACTTTACGACTGCGATCGTCCAAACTTAACAATGCTTGGCGAATCCCCTCTCGTTGCATGCGCTCTTCATCTTTTTGTTCGAGTACAAGCGAAGGTTCATCTTTATCGGATGATAGCCATTGAATGGGGGCATTGGATGCTCCGTCCTCATCCTCTTCTGCCGGAGTATCCAGCGATGTATCGTTGCCATACATGCGCTGCTCCATTTCCAATACTTCAGAAGGCTTAACATCCAACGTATGAGCGATTTTATCTGCCTGAGAGTAGGTTAGAGCGTTTTCTCCTCGCATTGAACGAAGGTTAAAGAACAGTTTTCTCTGAGCTTTGGTTGTTGCCAACTTAACTTGGCGCCAATTTTTAATGATGTAATCTTGAATTTCTGATCGAATCCAGTACTCGGCGAACGTCATTAGGCGAGCACCGTGAGAGGGATCAAAATGTTTAATGGCTTTCATTAGACCAATGTTGCCCTCTTGGATTAAGTCAGCGTGCGGAATACCATATCCGAGATAGGAGCGTGCAATCGCAATAACCAACCTTAAATGTGCCATAACAAGATCGCGACCAGCGGCCATGTCGTTTTCGTTATGCAGGCGTTCCATTAAACGCTTTTCTTCTTCGTACGACAAAATGGGTACACGATTAGCTGCCTGAATGTAGGCATCTAAGTTTCCCAAACTGGGGATGACAGCAGGCACCTTGCTTTGATAGGGAACCAGCGCACCGCTTGAGGCATTTTTTTCGTTTGTAACTTCAGCCATGGAAATGCTCTTGATTGGCGATCTAATCGATACGTTCGATTTTTGCTATAGCTCGTTGAGTAATGATACTGGCGATCAAACCGCCCAAAAGTGCACAAAATACAATAAAGCCTGCATTGAATTCCCAAGGCAGGGCGGAAATCACAATGGAAGTGCCGTATTGATCCCCAACACTTTGCAAAGCCTCATTGAGAAATCCAGTCGCAAAGCGTGACAAACCAAGGGCAACGATTGCCGCCAATCCCATTGTTAGAAATCCACGCCACGCATAAGGACGAATAGAAAAAGAGGCCGAGGCGCCGAACAAATACAGCATACTCAATTCGTTTTTCTGAGCATCCGTGGCAAGTCGCACGCTCGCGGTGATCACACAGACCAGCAACATCAGAGTAATGATCGTAAATATAACACCGAGATTAACTAATGCGTCGGAAATTGCGTTTAATTTTGTTAACCAAGTACTGTCGTAGGCGACCATGTCAACGCCCGAGAGTTTCTCAATATTCTTGGCAGTTTTTTCAATGTCCTCGGGCGCCATATTTTGATCCAAGGTTACGATGATCAAGTCTGGCAGGGGGTTGGCCGCTTTATCATTGTTGTTTGTTTTGATTCCTAAATTTTCGTTAAGTGCTTTGAAGGCTTCCTCTTTGGGAATCGTCGTGATTTTCATGACATGCTCATGACGACCAATTCGAGCTTCGAGGTTGGTCATTTGACTTTTCGTAATGCCTTCATCGGTAAAGACGGTGACCTCTGGCGATACGGGAACCGATCGCAATGGTTCGGAAAGACCATAAACAATACTTGCAACAAAAACAGGGATGGTTAAGGAGAGGCTAGCAAGTGCCAGCGCAAGGAAAAACAACCCTTTTGCATTGTTAATGCCACGTAAAACTTGTTGCAGCGCCCATGCGCGAGACGATAAAAAACTCATCTCAGAGCCCCATGTTGAGAAGCAAAACGGACCTCACGGTAAGGAATACCGTAGGGGGTGAGTAAAAGGTGAGAAGCCACAATGACAGTTACTCCAGCGCTAGAGAATTCGCCAAGCAGGTTAATAAGCGTTTGGGCGTTGTTGGCATCTAAATGAGCCGCCGGTTCATCAGCTAAGATCAAAACAGGTAAATTAACCACGGCCCTTGCGAGACTGACCTGTTGTCGTTGTCCAGAAGAGAGGTCAATTGGCATTGCATAGGCTAATTCGGAAACATGGCAACGTGACAGTGCGGCAAGTGCTTGTTGCCGAGCTTGAGCGGTGGTGGCTTCCGCTGCAAGCGCAGGTAACATAACATTCTCCAAAATCGAACGATCTGGCAGAAGTGGGGAGTCTTGCATCATTAGACCAATCGCACGACGAAGCCAGCGCCTTTGAAGAATTGAAAAATTCTGAACATCCTCGCCAGCGACTCGAACGGCTCCGCGTGAAGGATTAAGCAAGCCGGCAATCAATCGTAAAACGGTCGATTTACCACACCCAGTGTCACCATGTAAGACGACAAACTCACCCCGATAAATTTTGACAGAAACATCGCGCAACACTTGCATGTCATCAAAATCCATGAAGACATGCGCTAATTCCACGAGGGGGTTGTCTTGGGTAGCAATGGGATTTGACATTGATAAACGAATCAGCAATAGCAAAAATCAAAAGTATATTGTACGGCTTTCCAGTGCTTTACTTCACCATCTAATAGGAATTTTATTAAAGGATGTGTTTCTAACCAGCCTGTTGACTTGATTCGAAGCTCAAAGTGTCTTGCTCCCAAGGACAGGAGTTGTAGTTCAGGTAATCTAGCACTTGTTCGTTCTTGAGCAAAGATGCATGCTAGGCGTAGACAAAGCAACGACAATGTCCAAGCGGAATCTCTCATTTGCTCGTTGAACTCTTGCAGTGCTCCGCGTTGTGCCAAAATCAAATCTGCGATCCAACATTGAGTGGAAGCTGAAAAACCAACAAGATCGGCATGCTCAACAATATAAGCGCCGTGGCGATGAAATCCATTATGGCTGATATTCGTTCCAATTTCGTGCAATTGCGCAGCCCAGTGAAGACATTTTTTTTCTTCATCCAGTCCATCGGGCACAAGGGAACACATGAGCATCGAGCTTAATAAGTCAACTCTTGCGGTTTGTTCACGGTCCCATTGAACAAAAGACAACAGACGATCAATGCTTTGTGTTCTGCAATCGTTATTGTTGAGTTTATCTTGCAAGTCATAGAGTACCCCCATGCGCAAAGCTCCGGAAGAAAAAGCCATTCGCTCAATGCCAAGAGCATCAAAGACTGCGCATAAGACGGCAAGTCCTCCAGCAATCACATCCCTTCTGGATTGATGGAGATCTTCAAGTTGCAATTTGTTTATTTCCCCACAACGAATAAAGTAGTCTCGAATTTGAACTAAGTCATGTTGTGAGATACCACCATCACCGAGACCAAGTATGCGAGCAATGGAACAAACAGCCTCCATAGAACCTGAAGATCCGTACGCTTCATCCCAAATTTGAGGGGCACTGAAAACTTTTCTGGCCTCAATCAACTGCGAATAAGCTGCAAGTTGAGCAGCTTCAAAGCGACTTTTTGTAATCACTCCGTCGGCAAAATAAGCCAAGGTCAAACTCACACATCCAATATGAAAAGAACTACAAATTTGAGCTTGGTAGCCTTGACCAACGGAGAGTTCGGTTGAGGCACCACCAATATCGACAAATAGGCGGCGAGCTCTGGATGGTGGCAAGGCGTGAGAACAGCCTACAAAAATTAACCGGGCTTCTTCATTGCCTCTTAAAACTTCTATGGGATAGCCAAGTGCTTTCTGCGCTTTCTCAATAAATTCCGGTGCGTTTTTAGCCACCCGAAGAGTTTGAGTTCCAACCGCTCTCACGTGACTAGTTGGAAAGCCGACTAAAAGCGCCTTAAATTTAGAAAGCGTTTTGAGTGCCCGTTCCTGAGCTTCCTGGGAAAGGTTCCCCTTCTCATCCAAACCAGCCGCAATTCTTACCCCATCTTTGAAGTAATTTACAGGAATAATTTTCCCCGCTTCAACACGACCGATTTGCAATCGGAAACTATTTGAGCCAAGATCAACAGAGGCAACATGCATTCGACTTATTCCTTGTGGGCTTCTCGTTTGGTAGCTAATGCACGGCACACAGCAGGACTGACAAAGGCAGAAACATCGCCGCCCAATCGGTAAATCTCTCTAACAAGAGAACCGGAAATCGCTTGTGTTCCGCTAATCGGTGGGAAAAAAATGGTTTGAACGTCATGATTGAGTGCTCTATTGACAGCGGCCATTCGCGTTTCGTAATCGAAATCACTACCGTTGCGAACTCCTCGGATGAGTACTTTCGCCGAACGGGCTTTGACAAATTCGCTTAATAGGCCTTCAAACCCAACGACGTCAACACCCTGACGCTTTCCAACGACCTCTTTGGCTAAAAGGACTCGCTCCTCAAAAGAGAAAAACGTTTTTTTCCCTGTATCTGCGGCAACGGCAACGATGATGTTGTCAAAAATTTGACAGGCTCTGTTTAAAACATCCTCATGTCCAAGTGTAAATGGGTCAAATGTCCCAGCGTAGACAGCAATGGTCATAACTACAAGTCCTTGATCTTTACAAGTCGGTAGGCAACAGCTCCAGAATGCCCTTCTCGTATGATCTCAAGATGAAGCCTTTCAAATAACTCTTTACACGACCATTCGTTCGGAGATTCGACATACATGACTCCATCGGTTTTCAAGTGAGAAAGAGCAACCGTTATCGCTTTTTCATGGTAATTCAGGTTGAAGGGGGGGTCAATAAAAATGATGTCAAAATGTTCATTATGTTTTGACAGCAGAGAAAAAACATCGCCTCTCAGCAGCTCAATTTGGTTAGCTTTAAGCTTTTCTTGGGCAGCTTTCAGCAAAAAATAGGCTGACGTGTTTTTTTCAACCATCACAATTCGTTGACCGCCTCGACTACCAAATTCAAATCCGAGCGCTCCAGAGCCAGCAAACATATCAAGCGCGCTTCGATTGGAAAAGTCTCCATAAAGGAATGTCAACCAATTGAAAAGGGTTTCGCGTATACGATCACCGGTGGGCCTGAGGCCCTGAGTATCCGAGACTGTTAATGGGGTACGACGCCACACCCCAGCAATGATTCGAACGGAACCACTACCGCCTCTAGGGCTGACTCTTGGTAAACTTACGTCACGTTGATTGTGACTCGATTTCATTTTCATAGGACTCATAAGCTAATGATAACGTCTGAGACGAAAAAAACGGGATGGTTTAGTCGCTTAAAAGAGGGACTACATAAAACCCGTGTGAATATTATCGGTCTTTTCACAGGTGGAAAAGTCGACGAGGAGTTTTTAGAAGAGCTAGAGTTTGCACTGATTTCAGCTGATATGGGTGTGCAAACTGTTAGTGAAATCTTGACTTCATTGCGCGAAGCTATTCAGTTAAAGGGGTTGAAAACCCAAGATGAAGTTCGCCTGGAGCTTCGTGATCAATTAGTCAAGCTCTTAAAACCTGCAGAGGGGCAACTCGATATCAACCGAGAAAAACCACTAATCATGATGATGATTGGTGTCAATGGAGCAGGCAAAACAACCTCAATTGGAAAAATTAGTAAATGGTTTTCTAAGGAGGGCAAAAGTGTCCTGTTGGCGGCTGGAGATACCTTTAGAGCTGCGGCGCGAGAGCAATTGGCTGTTTGGGGAGAACGTAATCGTGTGGAGGTGATCGCTCAGGCAGGAGGGGATCCCGCAGCCGTTGCTTTTGATGCTGTTAGCGCAGGGAAAGCGCGCGGGATGGACGTTGTCATTGTGGATACGGCAGGACGTTTGACAACACAGACCCGCTTAATGGAAGAACTGAAACGTATCGCTCGCTCGCAAAACAAAGCTCTACCAGGGGCTCCGCACGAAGTTATTTTAGTCATTGACGGAACAAACGGACAAAATGCACTCGCTCAAGTCAAAGCATTTGATGAGGCAGTTCCATTGACAGGACTCATCATTACCAAATTGGATGGAACGGCTAAGGGAGGCGTGCTGGCAGCTATTACAAAAATGCGTCAAGATAAACCCATACCAATCTATTTTATTGGTGTTGGAGAGCACATTGATGACCTTCAGCCCTTCAAGGCGGAGGAGTTTGCTAACGCGCTTATTGGATTGTAGAAGCTTTGTTTTTAATAAAGCAGATCAGGGGAATCTCCCCTGATCCAGTCCTAGAAGTGCTTTTTTATAAATTCTTTGATCTTATCCCATCGAGTTGACTGCTCTTGAGGCTTCACAATCGGCTCTGGGGCTGTTATTTGGTTAATAGCCTGGAACTCTTCACTATTGAGCGACAATGTGGGTTGCCACCAGTTGCCAGAAATATAGAGCTTTGTTTTTAGACCTCGCAACGATCCGTTAATTTCTCCTGTCACAGTCTCATCATCAATGTTTAGGTCAGCGGCACCGCTCATTGGAACTCCTTTGAATTGAATAGTGAGCGGAGAAATTTTTGCCGATTCATTATGAATGGTTACTACGCCACTGATTTGGTCGACCGGTGTAAATTCTGTCGGATCCTCTCGTAGGGGCTCAAAATTTTCTACCTTTTTCAATGCGTTGTATAAATTCAAACCAAATAGCTTCGTATTGATTGTTGAAAAGCCGATTTGACCGGTTGCACTGCTTGTCGAGGTTCCATTGCCGAAAAAATGAATTTGTAGATTCATGATTCCGGGAATTTTCTGTGTCGCTCCTGCAGATTGAGACAACGCTTCCACGCTGATATTGCCTGCATCTGCCGTGATATTCCATTGACCAGAAGCCTGTATGGTTAGGTCGGCTTCAGCTCGACCATCGTAGAGCAACGCTGAAATCGGACTAAGACGTAAGACACCATTTTGAACCGTGGCGGGCGCTTTGACTTGTTGCGCCTTTAATCGAGCCATTTCCAATTCGCCAATAACGATATTTCCTTTGAAGTCAAAATGGTCTAAAAGCTCAAAATCGTACCGAGGAGAGTTTGGGGTCTGCACCATCTCCTCTGAAGCTTGTTGAGTATGATCTAAGGCAGTCGTTGGCAAATCCGAAGAAGTTTGATGAGGTGCTGATTGGACCGATTCGATTGCTGTTTCTTTGTCAGATAATCTTGTTGATTGATCGTCATCAGTGGATGGTTGGTCACCCACAGTATTTTCTAAAGGTTGCGAAGAATTAGAGACACTTGACAAAAGTTCAAGGTCTTTAATTCGTGAACGTCCTATAACCAACTCCCCTTCGATGCTAGGATGTTGGTAACCAACGATTTCGCCTTGGAAATTGACAGGGGAGTCATTCAGTCGGCTAAAGAGTGTCAAATTAACGAGTTTGTTTTCCAGACTGCCATGGGCTTGGCCGGAAATCGGGCTGGGGGCGGTCGCTTGAGGCAATAAAACACGCCCTTGTAAGTGCCCGGCCTCCCAGAGTCCTTCTAGTTGCTTAAATATGATGGGTGAGCGAAGATCCAATTCAAAATGATTTTTACCTAATCCTCGCTGATAGACCACTCTTAAGTCTGGCGCTTCGATCTGGTCCGGTGTTATTTTGAGTTCAGCAGTTGAGAGCGTCAGTTGCTGAGATTGTTCTGCGTGAGAGAGGCTCAACAGAGCCGTTTTGCTATAAAGAGAGTCACTTCTTATCTGTAATAGCGGCGAATCGAGTCCCAACTGGGTGGCGGCGCCATTGTAGGTACCGCTGGCGTGTAGATGTAATTGTTCAAAAGCGATGGAGCCAGATGCCATATCGACATCCAATGTGAAACTGCTTTCGTTTTCTAAAAGAAGGTCTTTGGAGTCTGTCTTCAATCGCAGCTGTGAGCTAAAACTCACGGGAGCATGCATCTGAGGGGCCGGATTAGCAATATAGGCAGATAGATTGGCTAATTGAACTGTATATTGTGGAGCAATTAAGCGAAAGTCGGCCTCTTTTAACGTCAGTGACTCAATAACGACATTTGTAAAAAAGCTCGCATTTTCCGTTCTATAAGTGCGAATCGTTTGAAAGAATTTGGCGGGATCATTTATTTGCGCCGTTAGACCTTCCAAGGTTAAGACTTGAATGTGCGAGCGACCCAACAGGAGCCACCAAGGCTTTAGGTCAAAGCGGGCCATTCGAAATTGAGCGATCGTTACATCAGAGGAGTTTTTGATTGTTGCTGCTGGAAGATGAATTTCAACGGTAGGCAGAATTTTGACCGACGGAACTTCGTTCATTTGAAGTGTTAGGCCGTTTTCGGCGCAGATCTTCTGAAGGTGTTGTTGTACGTTTTCTGGTGTGATCAATAAGAAAAGCGTGACCACGCACACCATCGTTGCTAAGGCGATGAAAGCAATCAACCACAGAAGTCGCCGTAAGATTCGCATGAAACAAACCCGTGCAAAGGAAATAACAGAGTCAACAAGACGTAAAATAACACAAAATTATGGGCGGGTAACGCACAGGCTAAAAATTTTTACTTAGGCTGCTTCCACTTATCACGGATTGTTTGACGTAAGTTGGGAGCAAGCCGCTCCAACGCATCCAGTGTCATGAAAATTGAATTTCTCCCTCTATTGGAGAGTTCCCGAAAACGGGCAAGCAATTCATTTTCTTCTTCTATTGGATTATGACGCTCGCTGGTGATAATAAAAAGAATGTCAAAGCCACAGTCGTTTAAACGAGGCATGCGAAAGATTCCAGGATCTTCTTGTCCCTCTTCATACTTTTGATAAGTTTGCAACGGTACCCCCAAGAGTTGAGCAATTTGCAACTCTGTGTAACCTAAGCGCTCCCGTTCGGTACGAAGCCTCTCACCGAACTCGCGACGACGTTTGGATAGGACAGTTGCCATAGATTTAAAAATCTGGATGAAAGGGGGTCGGCGACGATACCGACCCTTTGATTGTAAAGTATTTAAACGTTAAATAAGAAATTCATGATGTCACCATCATGAACAATGTAGTCTTTACCTTCGGCACGCATCTTTCCTGCTTCTTGAGCGCCTTTTTCACCGTTGTGAGCGATGTAGTCTTCAAAAGAAATGGTTTGGGCGCGAATAAAGCCGCGTTCAAAGTCGGTATGAATGACACCGGCGGCTTGAGGCGCTGTGTCGCCTTTGTGAATCGTCCAAGCACGAACCTCTTTCGGACCTGCCGTGAAGTACGTTTGCAAACCAAGAAGGTCGTAGCCAGCGCGAATAACACGATCAAGTCCTGCTTCATGCATTCCCATGTCCTCAAGGAACATGGCCTTATCCTCTTCATCCAATTCAGCGATTTCTGCTTCAATTTTGGCGCACAAAGCGACGACGGGCGCATTTTCCTTGGCGGCGATGGCTTTTACGGAATCCAATAGAGGATTGTTTTCAAAACCAGTGTCATCTACATTTGCGACGTACATGGTGGGTTTGACGGTTAGCAAGCAAAGTGGCTTAATGATTGCCTTTTCGTCTTTAGTCAATTCGACTTGCCGTGCCGGTTTGCCCTCGTTTAAAACCGGTTGAATCTTTTCTAGTACCGTAACTAATTTGAGGGCTTCTTTGTCCCCACCTTGACGAGCTTGTTTTGAATACTTGTTGAGCATGCGATCAACGGTAGCCAGGTCCGCCAGAGCAAGTTCTGTGTTAATGACTTCGATGTCTTCTGTTGGATCCACATGGCCGGCAACATGCACAATGTTGTCATCGTTGAAACAACGGACGATATGAGCTATGGCATCACATTCACGAATATTTGCTAAAAACTGGTTGCCGAGTCCTTCGCCTTTGCTGGCACCCGCAACTAATCCTGCAATATCGACAAATTCGACGACTGCAGGGACAATGCGTTGCGGAGAAACAATGTCGGCTAATTGTTTTAGACGAGGGTCAGGCACTTCGACAATGCCAACATTGGGTTCAATGGTGCAGAAAGGATAATTCTCTGCGGCGATGCCTGCTTTGGTTAATGCATTAAAAATCGTGGATTTTCCCACATTGGGTAATCCGACAATACCACATTTCAATCCCATGATGAATTCCGGTAAAAAAGTCTGTAACCAACCAATTTTAACATTCAGTAGATGCGGTCTCAATCGATAAGTTGAGCCTGCAATTCGTCCAATTGTGTTTCATCAAACGTTTGGATTCCCTCTTTTTGCAAGGCAAGCGCTAGTACGCCTAGTCCTTCGATAAGGGTGCCGTTAAAATGACCGTCGTGAAGGTGACGAGTTGCACAAGCCGGGCTACGCTGTTTTAACAGGGCAAGTCGGATATGATGGCGTTTGGCCAAGTTTATGCATGCTTGAACTCCGAAAAGATAGTCATCGGTACAATCATTTCCGGTTTTACTGAAGATTCTGGCATTCCCATCCAGAACATCTTGAGCTGTTTTGCCTGGTTCAATTTCACAAGGTTCACGAGGAACCCACAAACCGCCCATGCATTCCGGGCAAATCGGGACAAATCGTTTTTCTCGAGCCCATTGGAAAATGCGCTGATCAGTAATTTGGAGAACTTGAGCATCATAGCGGACACGTTCGCCTAAGAGGCAGCCGCTAGCGAGAATCTTTTCTTTTTGTTTCACAATGATTCCTCGTTATCTTTTTTTTCACGCGGATGACCGAATTTCGCTATGGAGCGTTGTACTCGAGCCATATCACCCACGGCAATATCGGCAATTGTTTTTAGTGCGGCATCAATGCACTCATCAATTAAAGCTCGATGTTCGCTAGAGGGTGCATGAAGAACAAAATCAATGACCGGCTGCGCCAAACCAAGCGATCGCGGATGACCTGTTCCCAAGCGGAGACGCCAAAAATTGGGAGTTGATAATTTTTCTGTAATATCTTTTAAGCCATTATGACCCGCATTACCCCCGCCTTTTTTTACTTTCATGCAGCCAGGCAAAAGGTCCATTTCGTCGTGAACGACCAGGATTTCTTCGGGCAGGATCTTATAGTACAGTGCTAGAGCAACGACAGCCTGACCAGAGCGATTCATATAAGTACTCGGTTTTAATAGCCAGACTTCTTGGTTGGCAATGCGCACCTTGGCAACTTGACCGAAAAACTTTTTTTCTTCATGAAAAAAAACAGATTGTTTTAGGGCTAAACGATCCAAAAACCAAAAGCCCGCATTGTGCCGAGTATTTTCATAATCGGGACCGGGGTTACCCAGTCCGACAATTAAACGTATTTGCGCCATTTGTTTTGTTATTTACTGTTATAGAGCACGTATATAATGATCGAACAGTCGAATTGTACCGAAGAAGCCGCATTGTAGCTGTCTTTGGAATCCGCATGCGGCTCACTGTGCCGTAAAAGACTGCTTTAAGAGGAAAACAGAATGTCGACGATCTTATTTGCTTCTCCAGTGTTTGGGCCGATTCAAAGTCGCCGTCTCGGAGTGTCATTAGGCATTAATTTGCTACCGGAGACCGGTAAAGTGTGCACTTTCGACTGCATCTACTGTGAATGCGGTTTGAACGCCCAAACGAAAACGTCGCAAAAGTTACCATCTCGAGTATTAGTTGCCGAAGAGTTGGAGCATACCTTAGTCAAGATGCAACAAGAAGGTCGTGCTCTTGATGTTATTACGTTTGCTGGTAATGGGGAACCGACAGCCCATCCTCATTTTGCGGAAATCGTTGATGATGTGATCAAACTTCGTAACCGGTATTATCCCGATGCAAAAATCAGCGTGCTGACCAACGGGACGCAGGTTCATAAAGAGGCTGTTTTTTCGGCATTAATGCGTGTTGATAACAATATTTTGAAGCTTGACACAGTTGATGAAGACTACATCGCATTGGTTGATCGACCGACCTCACACTATAGCGTTCATTCGCAGATTGAGGCTTTTGCTCGATTTAAGGGGCACGCCATTATACAAACAATGTTTTTGAAAGGGACGGACGCTGACGGACATGATGTCGCCAATGTGAGCGATCATTTTGTTTTGCCTTGGATAGAGGCGTTAAAGATTATTCAGCCGGAAGAAGTGATGGTTTATACGATTGATCGGGAAACCCCAGAATCCAGTTTGATGAAAGCTTCGGCTCAGGAACTTGATCGTATTGGAGAACTTGTTAAAGAGGCTGGATTGGCCGTTCAAGTATCGTACTGAATAAGTGTCATAAAACTTGAAGAGAACCTAAAAAATAAAGGGCGAACCTTTTGGATTTCGCCCTTTATCACATGTTTCGATAGATATCGATTACTTGGCAGCCGGAGCAGCAGGAGCGGCGTCAGCAGCTGGAGTTGCATCAGCGGCCGCAGCAGCGTCTTCATCTTCATCTTCAACTTGGGCAACCACAGAAACCACCACAGGATCTTCGTTACCGCGAACAACAGCACGAACATTTTCCGGCAAAGCAATGTCAGAAACACGCATTGTCGTTTGGGCTGTTAAGCCAGACAAATCCACAGAGATGAACTCTGGCAAGTCTTTCGGCAAGCAGCTGACCGTGATAGCGCTCATCGCGTGGCTGACCATACCCTTGCTGACCTTGACGGCTGGGCTGTTTTCAGCGCCGAAGAAGTGCAACGGAACCGTCATCACAACCGGTTCATTCGGGTTGATGCGTTGGAAGTCAATGTGAAGCACTTGTGGTTTGTACGGGTGCATTTGGAAGGCACGCAAAACCACCAATTGTTCCTTGCCGTCCAATTCCATCGTCAAGATCGAGGAGTGGAAGCTTTCTTTGCGCAAAGCGTAGAAAATCGGATTGTGATCAAGCTCGATCATCGTGGCAGCTTCGTTGCCGCCGTAGAGGATACCCGGCAACTTGTCAGCACGGCGCAGACGGCGGCTCGCACCCGTACCTTGCGCTTGACGCGTAGTGGCGATAATGTTCATAAGAGTTTCTCCAAAAATAAAATTCCCGGGACGCGACCATCCACCAGGAGCAAAGGATTCGGAAATCCTTTAAAAATCACTTTTCAGTGACAAACGAGGTGGTTATTTTACTGATTTTGTGTAAAAAACCAAACTCGAAAAAGAACCGAGCGGAAAGCATAACAATCCGCTCGGACAAATGCTTTTGCAAAAGCGCTATTCTTCAAAAAGCGCGCTGACGGAATCTTCGCGAGCGATGCGAGAGATGGTTTCTCCAAAAAGATCCGCAGCAGAAACTTGAATGATCTTTGGGCACTTCTGAGCGTCTTCCTTCAAAGGAATCGTATCAGTGACAACTAACTCATCCAATTCAGAGTGTGTAATGCGTTCAACGGCAGGACCAGAGAGCACCGGATGAGTGATGTATGCACAAACTTTAACTGCGCCACGATCCTTAAGGGCTTTGGCTGCGTTGCAAAGCGTGCCCGCTGTATCTACGATGTCGTCCGTGATAATGCACGTGCGTCCAGAAACATCGCCAATCAAATTCATCACTTCGGCGACATTAGCACGAGGACGACGCTTGTCAATAATTGCTAAATCAGTATTTAACGATTTAGCCATGGCGCGAGCACGCACTACACCTCCAACATCAGGCGAAACAACCACGAGATTTTCGTAGTTGCGGCTTCTTAACTCTTTTAACAAGATTGGTGTTGCGTAAATGTTGTCAACCGGCACATCGAAGAAGCCTTGAATTTGGTCGGCATGCAAATCCATCGTCAGCACGCGGTCTACACCAACGGATTGAAGCATGTTGGCAACGACTTTAGCGGAAATGGCCACACGAGCAGAACGAGGACGGCGGTCCTGACGAGCATAGCCGTAATAGGGCATAACCGCAGTGATACGACGAGCTGATGCACGACGCAGGGCATCAACCATAATCGTTAGTTCCATCAAATTATCATTGGTGGGAGAGCACGTACTTTGAAGGATGAAAACGTCGCGGCCGCGGACTTTTTCATCAATTTCAACCATCACCTCACCGTCAGAGAAGTGACTCACAACGGCTTTTCCAAGAGGAATGTTGAGATGAGCTGCGACTGCTTGGGCAAGTTTGGGGTTGGCATTGCCCGTAAAGACCATGAGATTATCCGGAACCATAGGGACCATGATATTACGCACCGAAAGTTAAGAAGAGAGAGCTCTTCGGTTAGTCTTCTGCAGTTCGAAAAAAAACGAACTGCGGTGGTAGAAAAACAAACGGGAGCTCGCGCATCACGCTTGCTCCCGAAAGTTGGCAGGGGAGGAAGGAT